>Ga0222419_100049_pt1 | contig 221083 bp, 156 predicted proteins | sample 1B20Ametagenome_FD_182474 | JGI IMG/M metagenome (GOLD analysis project Ga0222419, IMG submission 182474) | Enriched microbial communities from leaf-cutter ant dump, University of Wisconsin, Madison, United States - 1B20A (version 2) | ecosystem: Environmental > Terrestrial > Nest > Insects... | reverse complement strand
CAATTTGCTCGCGCTCGCAGTTTCATCTCTACCCTCCGCAAACAAAACCTTTCCATCCTCAACTCGCTCTCTGCTGCTCTGCGCGGGCAATTAGTTTTCTGTTAGAGGACCTAAGTAGTAACGACTTAACCAGTTAATTGGTTTTTTACGACTCAGATCGCGGCCATTTTACTGGACTTTTCCAGTTATTTCGCTCGCCACCATTCCCCACCATCCCCACCGTTCTCCACACAACCATACTTTCGTAAGCGATTGCCCTGCGTACTCCGTCCCCGTTTCCGCCGCTCTACTTGGGTGCGTCTTTCATCCCGACTCCGTGCTTCTCCCTGTACTCGCCCGGGCTCATCCCGGTATCGTCCCGAAACTTCTTATAAAACCAATCGATCTCCCGATATCCGACTTCAGCCGCAATCTCGTAAATTTTCTTGTCCGTGCGCTGAAGCAGCCGCTTCGCGGATTCCATCCTGAGCGACAGCAGATATTGGGAGAACGATACGCCTTCCTGCGTCGCGAACAGATGACCGAGATACGTCGGATTCAAATAAATCTCGCCCGCGATGAGCCGCAAATTAATGTTCTGGTGATACCGTTCCCGCGCGAGCTGCTTGACCTTCTCGACGATCTGCCTCGCCTGCGGCTCCCGGTTGAAATCGAGCGGCTGCGCGACGAGGATGCCTGCAGCTTCGCCCCGCGCGCGTTCCCGCTCATGCGGCAGGGGCAGCGAACGCTCCTCCAGCAGCCGCAGCGCAGCCAGGTAGGACGAGACCAACTGCTGCGCGGCACTTACCGCCGGGCCGACGGAGACGGTTACCGCTTCCTTGGCATAACGGAGCACCGCCGCGCGGAGATCGTGCGCGTATGCCGCAAGGCGCTGCTCCGACAGCGCATCCGCACGATCCATTCGAATGAGCCCGAACCGCACGTCGGACTCTTCGAACACCGCGCCATGCCGGCCGCACAGCTCCTCCATAATATTCCGGACCGCGAATCGGCGGATTTTCAAATCTTGTCCGAGGCGATCATACTTCGCCAGCGGGCCGACGTCCAGTTCGACGAGCAGGAGGGAATAGGCGTCCGAGTCCTGCACCGGAATCGGCAGCGCCAGCCGCTCCAGCATCTTCGAATCGTCGAGCAGGCCGTGCGCCCAATGACGCAGCCACTGATCCCGCATGACCGGCAGGGCGTGATACAGCCGCTGTTCGGTCAACGTCTTCGTCTCCAGTTGCTGACGGATGCGCGCCAGCTTGTCGACCAGCTCCGCCGCCTCGACCGGCTTCATCAAGTAATCTTCCACGCCGATGCGCATCGCCTTGCGCGCGTATTCGAAATCTTCGTAGCCGCTCAGAATCAGGATCGGCACGTCGGAAGCGGATCGAATGCGCTCGGCGAGCTCCAGACCGTCCATGCCCGGCATGCGAATATCCGTCACGATAAGCGCATACGACTGCTCGGCCATCATGGCCAGCGCCTCTTCGCCGCTGGAAGCTTCGGCGGCGATCTGGAAGCCGTGCCGCTCCCAGTCGAGCACATATTCGAGCGCCTTGCGCGATGCCGGCTCATCGTCGACGATCATAATATCGTACATTCCGGCCCCTCCTTCCGGCGCGATTCGGATCTTGCATACAAACCAAGAAGAATGCAGATGCCGAGTGCGCTTCGACCTTCCCGTCCGCCGACACCGCTGGCTTCACGATCTGTCTCCATCGTCATCGCCTGCCGCTTCCGCTCCACGGTCCGCCTCGGCCGGTTCGATAACAATCGTCACCCGCGTGCCGCCCGGCCCGCTCTCCAGCTCGATGCCGCTGCGCGGGCCGAACATCTCGGCAAGCCGGCGGTGCACGTTCCACAAGCCGTAATGCGCCTCTCTCGGCTCGAATCCTTCATCCGCCAGCCAGCCGCGCACCTCTGCGAGCCGCTCTGCGGCGATGCCCGGACCGTCATCCTCGACGGCGATCCGCAAGAGGGTCCCGTCCCTGCTCGCCGTGATCCGAATGGCGGTCGGCTCCGGCCTCCGTTCGGTCACATGCGCGACCGCGTTCTCCACGAGCGGCTGCAGCGACATCGTCGGCACCGGTTCATCCAGCAGCGCCGGCGGAATGTCCAGCGAGAACGCCAGCCGGCCGCCGAACCGATACTCCTGAATGCGCAAGTAAGCGGCGACCAGCTCGCATTCCTCGCGCAGCGCCGCAACGGGACCGCGGCTGCGCAGCAGCAGTCGGAACGACCTTGCCAGCAGTCCGACGATCTCGCCGTTCTTCACGTCGCCCCGCTCCAGCAGATTGCCCCGGATGGAATTCAGCACGTTGAACAGGAAGTGCGGACGAACCTGCGCTTGCAGCGCGTACAGCTCGGACTCCTTGAGCCGCAGCTCCATCTCCTTGCGCGCGAACTTGCCTGCATAGACCTCGTGAATCAGCTCGTTCAGATGGCGCATCATCCTGTTGAAGATGCTGCCGAGCTGGCTAATCTCGTCGCGACCCCGCACTTCGATCTGCGCGCTGAAATCGTCGTTGCGCTGCACATCGCGCATCCGGCCCGCCAGCTCCGTCAGACGCCGCATCATGCCCGACGAGAACAGATAGATCAACAGCGCCGCAACGGCGCAGCTGGCCCCGAGCAGCAGCAGCGCGAGATCTCTCGTCTTCCTGATTTCCGGCAGCAGATCCTCCACCGACACGAGCATGATCACCTGCATGCCCCGCACGGAATTGCGCGATTCAATCGTCCGATGGAAGACGATGAACCGCTCGCCGCCTTCCTCATACTCGAATTCTCCGACCCGCCTCGCAGCGGCGGCTTCGGGCACCCCCGCAGCGAACGGGTAATCATGCAGGAGAGCGGAGGCTCGCGCTTCAAGGGTGTCCAGAAGCACGTCTCCGCTCGGCAGCGCGATCACAATCCGCTTTCCCTTGCTCTCTTCGTTCACCAGGTTGTACAGCACCTGCTTGCTCACTTCGATCGATACGGCCAGCGCCGTTCGCGCATCTGCATAATTGAGCCGTTGTTTCAGACTGAACACTGCGTCATGGTGGGGAAACTGCATCGTGCCCGACGATGTCCACCGGCTGTCCTCGCGCCCGTCGATCATTTCGTAAAGCCATGGGGGCCCTTGGTCCCTGGATTCCCCCAAGTACGACACGTTCGAGAAAACAAACGTCGGATTCGGCGTGTAGAACAGAATATTCCGGATGTCCTGCGTCGTCCGCACCGTCGACACGAACGGCTGCAAAATTTCGAAATAGGCCCCGTACGCTTCGCGATAATTCGGATAGTATCGAAGCAAGGCGTCTTGCAGGCGCACATTCAAATACATCGTATTCGCGATCTGCTCGTAGGCGGCAAGACGGTGGTCGAGATTTTGCGTAATCTGGGACAGCGTAACGGATGCGTTCTCTTTCACGTGCTTGAAGATGGCGTCGGTGCTTCGTTCCAGCAGCAGCGCCGTCAAGCTGATGAACAATGCGGTTACGAGAATCACATTGACGAGGAACAGCTTCCACTTGATCTTCATCCGTTACGCTCCCATGTGCCGTGATCGCTTCATCTACGATTTTACCATGTCCCATCCGTCATTTCCCGATACTTGCTTCACCGGCCCGCCGATCAAGCTCGCTCAGCTTCACTTTCGCATCGGGGAATCCGGCGGAGTCCCACTATTGCCCGCCAAAGTGACGAGATGCTTCGAAGCCTATTCCGAGTACTTTGGCGGGATCCCAACTCCACCGGATTGAGATCCCGCCTGCAGAGGCAGGGTCAGAACGCTGCGACATCTTTGCAGGATCATTTTCCGATGCTTTTCTTCCACTCTGCCGTGAACGCCTCATTGTAGTCAGCAAGCCCCGCGCTCTCGGCGCTCTTCACGAACTTCTCCCATTCGGCGGCGAACTGCTCTTTCGATTCCGCCAGCAAAATGTTCGGCAAGCTCTTGCGCCACGCTTCCTCCAGCCGCTGTCCGATCGCGCGCACATCCTCCGGCGGCTGGATCTGCCAGACGTAGCCGGGCACGAACTCGGTCTTCGGCAGCAGATCGGCCCACGTATCCAGCCCGTATGCCTCGAGCGCTTTCTTCGTTGACTCGGTGTACTCGCGGCGGACCAGATCCTTCGTCATCGGCGTCGCATAGTCGCCGTCCGCAAGCTTCGCGCCGTGACCGATGCTGAACCAGTAACCCTTGGCCGCCGACTCCGTCATGAAGCCTTCCTTGTACAGCGCGTCCGCATCGGCCGCTTTCTTCTCCAGCCACGAATCGAGCACTTGACGCTTGCCGTCCTTCACCTCATAGTGAACGCCTTCGACGCCCCAGTTCGTCAATATTTGCCCTTCGTCGCTGAACAGGTAATCGATGAACTGAATCGCCCGCTCCGGATGCTTCGCGTTGACGGTGATCGCCCATTCGTGCGTGCCCGGGTTGGCCGGCGTCAACGTGTTCGAATGGTCTACGACATTCTCGTCGAACAACAGCTGCAAGTGCGCATACATCCGGTTTTCCTGCCCTCCGGCGCGCAGCGAGGCGTTCACTCCGCTCACCATCCATTGCGGAGCATAAGCCGACAATACCCGGCCCTGCGCCATCTTGGCCTGCATCGCTTCGAGGTCCATCGAGAACGCCTCGATGTCGAACAGATCGTCCTGAATGAGCCCGTAGACGAACTCATAGAACCGCTTGGACCGATCGGACACCGGATTCCAATTGACATTATCGCCATCGAGATAGAAATTGCCGTGGTCCGGCAAACCGCTCGCAAAGATCGCCGGGTTGTTGAACGTATTGTTGATCATGAACGATTCCATGCCGGCCGTATAGCCGATCGTCTTGTTGCCGTCGATCTCCGGATGCTTGTCGCGGTACGACTTGATCAGCTCCTGCAGTTGGGACAGCGTCTTGATTTCCGGATATCCTGCCTCCTCCAGCACCGCCAGTTGAACGACGAACGGGCCTACCGAATCCGCCGGCGCTTCCTCGCTCAGGTTGACCGGATAGATCGAATAAATATGACCGTCCGCATGACGCAGCATTTCGAAGCGGTCGCCGAACTTCTCCTTGATATTCGGGCCGTATTGCTCGATCAGATCCTCCAGCGGTACGACCGCGCCGGCTTCGATATACTTCTGCAGGTTGGCCGCGTCAAGGCGAACGATGTCCGGATAGTCGCCGGAAGCCCGCCAGATGTCCCACTTCTGAAAAATGTCGCCGACGATGACGTCGTACTTCATGCTGACGCCCGTCGCTTCGGTAAGCTTCTTCGTAATCGGAGTGTCCCACGTCATCTTGTTGCTCGTCGTGCCGAACGAATACGTGATCGGCTCCAGCGACGGCGACGCGCTGCCCCCCTGCGTTCCCGTTCCGGTTCCGGCGGGCGAGGGCGTATTCGAAGCGCCTTTGCCGCCCCCCGAACAACCTGCGACAAGCACGACAGCCAGCAGTGCCGCCGAAGCGGCGGTGAACCATTTTCTCGTTAACATGCGAACCCCTCTCCTTTGCTTGCGATTGAATTTTATGAGGACGGCATAAGCCGGTCATAACGAGACATTCATTCCTTCATCGCGCCGATCGTCATCCCCTGGATGAAATACTTCTGCAGGAACGGATAGACCAGCAAAATCGGCGCCGTGACGATAATCGTCATCGTGGCCCTCAGCGCTTGCGGCGTGACCATCCGCGCCGAATTTTCATCGATGCGAATGCCGCTCGTGCTCTGCATCTGCGAATCCAGCAGCACCTTCATCAGTTCGTACTGCAGGAGGCTCAGATTCGTGTCCCGGCTGTTGTACAAATAATTGTCGAACCAGGAGTTCCAATGCACGACGGCGATGAACAGCGTAATCGTCGCCACGACCGGAAGGCTGATCGGCAGCACGATGCGGAACAAGGTTTGAAAATGGCTGGCTCCGTCGATCTTAGCCGACTCGGTCAGCCCTGCCGGCAGCCCGTCGAAATAACTGCGCATGATGATGATGTTGAAGCCGTTGACGATCAGCGGCAGCAGATAGATAAGATAATTGTTGGTCAGATGCAGATTTTTCATGAGCAGGTAGATCGGAATGAGTCCGCCGTTCACGTACAGCGTCACGATCAGAAGCGTATTGAACCCGCGGCGGAACACAAACTCCCGGCAGCTCAGCGCATAAGCGAAGCAAGCTGTAGCCATCACCCCGAGCGCCGTGCCGAGGACGGTCCTGAGCACCGAGCGCAGCGCAGCGCCGAACAATTGCTCGTTGGACAGCATCAACGCGTAATTGTCCGTCGTAAACTTCCTTGGCCACAGGTAGATGCCTCCTTTGATCGAATCGAGCGAATCGTTCAGCGACAGCGCCAGCAGATTGGCGAACGGGTACAGCGTGCAGGCGCCGAGCAGCGCAAGGAGCGCATAGTTGAAGGCAACGAACAGCGTCTCGGGGAATGATTTCGAATGTCGCACGATCGCCTCTCCCCCTTGTGATCACAAAATTTTCCCGTAACCGGATTTCTTCGCAAGCCAGGCGACGGAGAACACCATCAGAATGCTGACGAGCGACTTGAAAATGCTGATCGCAGTCCCGTACGCATAATCGCCGATCTGGAACGAGTAGCGCAGCGCGTACAGGTCGAGCACCTCGGAGTAATCGATCGTAATCGAGTTGCCGAGCAGAAACTGCGATTCATAGCCGCTCTGGATGATCCAGCCCAGCGACAGCGTCAGCAGAATGAATGCCGTCGGCATCAGGCTCGGCACGGAGATGTGCCACATCTTGCGGAATCGCCCCGCTCCGTCGACGTCGGACGCTTCGTACAATTCCGGGTTGACGCCTGACAGCACCGCCAGATAGATGATCGTGCTCCAGCCCAGTTCCTTCCACAGACTGGCCGCCGTATGGATGAACCAGAACCACTTCTCTTTGGCCATGAAGTAGATCGATTTGTCGATGACGTCCAACTTCAGCAGCAATTCGTTCAACGCGCCTCCGTCCGGCGAGAGCAGCAGGGTGACGATATTCGCGATGACGACCCAGGAAACGAAATGCGGAATGTACGTAATCGTCTGGATCGTGCGTTTGAACATCGTCTTGCGAACCTCGTTCAGCAGGATGGCCAGCGTGATCGCCCCGACGAAGCCGGTGATCAGGTTCAGGAAGCCCATGACCAGCGTGTTCCGCAGCACGAGGTAGAACTTCGGATCCCGGAACAGCTCGGCAAAATGATCGAAGCCGATAAATTTGCTGCCGGAAATGCCTTTCACGATTTTGAAATCCTGGAATGCCATCAGCCATCCGTATAGCGGCAAATAATGAAATACGATTGCCAGCGCGACGAGCGGCAGCGTCATGATCAGCAGCTGGCGTTGCCCGATCAGCTTCGCGAGCAGCGGATATTTGACCGTCCGGCGCATGTTCCGTCCCCCCGTTCGAGCGCTTCTTCTTGCATTGATTCCATTATCCGCCGCAATCGCTTGCGGGGAAACCGGGGAAACGCCAGAACGTTATCCCGGGAAACGCTAGGTGGAGGGGTTGAAATCCGAATCTGCTTCGTTTCCCGGCACATTCGGACCGGCTCATCCCCGCACAAGAAAAAAACGGCACGGTCGCCAACATTCGCGACTGTGCCATTTTCCGGTATCGGGTATGTATTGATTTTTGTTATTGTTTTTTCAACCACGGACAAACTTGCCGAATTGAAGCAGCGAAGGCCCGCTTGTGCTGCCGTGCTGTTCCAAAATCCACTTGCCGTCCCTCACCACAATCTGTCCGAGCATGTACATGATCGTGTCGTTCGTCATTCCGAACCGATGTCTCTGCCATTTGGACGCCCATCCCCGGAATAAGTTCCTTTTATATCCACAGAAAAACGCCTCCAGGCGTCCTCGGACGCCGGAAGCGTTTGGCTGAGCGGGTCTAACCGCAATTTTCAGTTCCGTTCTTGATACGCATTCGCCGCGGCGCGCAAGTAATAGGCAAGTCCCGTCTGCTGGTCCTCGAGCATGCGCAAGTGGAAGTCGTCCTGCAGAAAAAATCGGGTTTGCGCGGTGAAATCGGCGGGTGCGGTCGCATGTCCGTGCGCATTCAGGAAATCAAGATGATCGCGTATCGTTTGCCGCACCGCTTCGTCATCCGCCTTGGCTCCTGTCACGAGCGCCCGTCTCATCGCGTTCATGAACATCGCGGCTTCGCGCGCCTGCTCATTCAAAGCTTCGGCGTCAAGCGGTTCCCGCCGATCCTCGGAAGGATCGTAGCCGTAGGTTTCGCTCAGATGCTCATCGTGCTCCCGCAGCGCCTCCTCCCACTCCGCCTCGCTTGCGAACCCGCGGAACAGCTCCTGCGCAGCCAGCGTCTCGCCTGTTTTCGCGCTCGCCACGGTTGCCCTTAGCGTTCCGACGATCGTCTCCAAGCGCTGCAAGCGCGCGAGCAGCAGTTGTTCTTGTTCCGCCAGGATGGCAAGCCGGTCCGGATTGCCGTCCAACAACTCTTTGATCTGCCGGAGCGGAATCTCAAGCTCCTTGTAGAACAAGATCTGCTGCAGCCGGGCCAGTTCCTCCTCTCCGTACAGCCGGTATCCCGCTTCGCTGAACGCGCAAGGGACCAGCAAGCCAATCTCGTGATAATGATGCAGCGTCTTCACCGTTACTTTCGATAATTCGGACACTTCCTTGACCGTGTATCGCATCTTGTCGACACTCCTTTCACCTTCAGCATAGAGCCTCCGCCAACAGGAGGGTCAAGCGAAAAAAAAGACGATCGCCCCGCAAGGGACAACCGCCGTTATCGTTCAGTCTTCCAGGAAATCTCTCAACCGCTTGCTCCGGCTCGGATGCCGCAGCTTCCGCAGCGCCTTCGCCTCGATCTGGCGAATCCGTTCGCGGGTTACGCCGAACACTTTGCCGACTTCCTCCAGCGTGCGGGAACGCCCGTCGTCCAGCCCGAAGCGCAAGCGCAGCACGTTCTCCTCGCGATCCGTCAGCGTGTCGAGAATATCCTTCATCTGCTCCCGCAGCATCTCGTAAGCAGCAGCGTCTTCCGGCGCAGCCGCGTCCGGATCCTCGATGAAGTCGCCCAGGTGGGAGTCGCTCTCTTCGCCGATCGGCGTCTCCATGGACACGGGTTCCTGCGACACTTTCTGAATTTCCAGCACCTTGTCGACCGTAAGCTCCATCTTCTCGGCAATCTCTTCCGGCGTCGGCTCCCGGCCAAGATCCTGCAACAATTGCCTCGATACGCGAATCAGCTTGTTGATCGTCTCGACCATATGCACCGGGATGCGGATCGTGCGGGCCTGATCGGCAATGGCGCGGGTAATCGCCTGACGAATCCACCAAGTCGCGTAGGTGCTGAACTTGAAGCCCTTCGTGAAATCGAACTTCTCGACAGCCTTCATCAGACCCAGGTTGCCTTCCTGAATCAAATCCAGGAACAGCATGCCCCGGCCTGCATATCTGCGCGCAATGCTGACGACGAGCCGGAGATTGGCTTCCGTCAGCCGCCGGCGCGCTTCTTCGTCGCCCTGTTCGATACGCTGCGCCAGATCGATCTCTTCCTCTGTCGAGAGGAGCGGCGTGCGGCCGATTTCCTTCAAATACATACGAACGGGATCATTCGTATCGACGCCCGGAGGCAATGCAAAATCCTGGATCGCAAACAGCTGATCCTCGCGATTTCCCTTGTCTGTATGCATCTCTTGCCGCTCTTGATCTTCCACTGCGCAGCTCTCCTTCACAACTCGCCATTGACAATTGACATCTATTGTGATAACATTAGTAGATATGATTTCAGTAAGAATCATTGTAACACGTTTTTTGACGAAACTCAACTGTTTTTTTGCAAAATGCCATCACTCGGACAAGCTTCCGGGTGATTTTTTATTTTCGTACACGCATGGTCCTTTATACGTCTTGTCCCCCCTTAAAGTTGCAAAGATCGACAGAAGAAAACAGATTTCTCCGGCCGACGGACAAGTTGGATGTAAATATTATTTGACAGTCACTTTCTTTTTATATACACTCCCATTATAATCATTCTTTTTTAAAGGTGGAGTGAACAATGAGGGCAGACGGGAATCGCAAATGGTGGGTATTGGCCGCCTTATCTTTTGGCTTAATGGCAGTCGGTTTGGACATGACGGTATTGAACGTGGCGCTCCCGACTCTTGCTGTCGATTTGCAAGCCTCGACAGGCGATTTGCAATGGATGGCCAATTCGTACAATCTGGTGCTCGCCGCCGCGCTGCTGCCTGCCGGCATGATCGGAGACCGCTACGGCCGAAAGCGTTGGCTGCTCCTCTCGCTTGTCCTGTTCGGCTTAGCATCGCTCGCCTGTGCGTTGTCGGATTCGGCCGGCATGCTGATCGCCATGAGAGCCTTCCTCGGGCTGGGAGCCGCATTCCTGATTCCGCTGTCCATGTCCGTGCTTCCCGTGCTGTTCAAGGAGGAAGAGCGGGCCAAGGCCATGACGGTGTGGGCTACGGCCAACATGATGGGCATTCCGCTGGGACCGATCATCGGAGGCTGGCTCCTTCAACATTACGCGTGGGGCTCCGTATTTCTGCTCAACCTTCCATTCGTCCTGATTGCGATCGGAGCAGTCGCCTGGCTCATGCCGGAATCCCGAAGCGAGGCAAAGCCCCGCTTCGATCCGTTCGGAATTCTGACTTCCAGTATCGGGCTGGTCAGCGTCACGTACGGTGTAATTCGAGCCGGCGAGCAAGGATGGAATGACTTCTTGTCGCTATTGATGATCGCGGTCGGTCTTGTCCTGGTAGCCGTGTTTATCTTGTGGCAATCCCGCACCTCCCATCCGTTGATCGAATTGTCCTTATTTCGGTTGAACAGCTTCACGTGGGGCTCGATCCTTGCCACCCTGGTATCGTTCGCGCTGTTCGGTCTCCTGTTCACACTGCCGCAGTTCTTTCAAGCTATTCAAGGCGTGAACACCTTCAGCACGGGCATTCGATTGCTGCCGCTTATCGGCGGATTGATCGTCGGAGCCAAGCTGGCAGACCGATTGCTCGCTTCTGTCGGCGCCAAAATAGTCGCTTCGGCGGGATTTGCCGCCATGGCTGCAGGACTTCTGCTTGGTTGCGCAACAAGCACGACCAGCGGTTACGGCTATATTGCGATCTGGATCGTCATAACGGGCGTCGGACTGGGACTGACGCTGCCGACCGCGATGACTTCCGCGCTCGGACAATTATCCGCAGAGAGAAGCGGCGTCGGCTCTGCGTTGATTATGGCCATGCGGCAGGTCGGCGGCGCAATCGGCATCGCCTTGCTCGGTTCGGCGATGAACGGCAGCTATCGCGGCAGCCTGGACCTGGACGGATTCCCGGCGGAAGCGATCGACGCTGCCCGGCAAAGCGTGTCTGCCGGTGTTACGGCCGCCGGCCGCTTGGGCTCGTCCGAGCTGCTCGGGCATGTTGAACAAGCATTCGTTCACGGAATGAACGTCATGCTATGGATATGCGGGGGAATCGCGCTCGCGAGCATCTTCCTCACTTGGCGATTCCTGCCGCGACAGGGGTCAGGCAAGGAAGCCGCGGTCGATGCTGCATGACGGTGCCGTGCCGCCGTCTTGCGGCTGGCGAGAAAGGTTGTCCCTCCCTGCGGAAATCGTTACACTATATATAAGTAGTGTTTCAACCGACGGGAGGGACCAGCGTCTTGACGATCAGCGGGCAACCGAAATTAGGACTTCGGGAGCGCAAAAAAATAAAGACGCGCCAGACGATTCAGCAGCATGCGCTTCGACTTTTTCGCAAGCAGGGTTACAATGAGACGACGATCGAACAGATCGCGGAAGCCGCAGAGATTTCTCCCAGCACTTTCTTTCGATACTTTCCCACGAAGGAAGCGTTGGTGCTGGATGACGATTACGATCCGCTGCTCATTCAACAATTCGCCAGCCAGCCTTCCGACATCAGCCCGCTTCATGCGCTCCGCAACGCAGTCAGAACCGGGCTGTCGCTTGTCCCCGAGGAAGGACGAAACGCCTTTCGCGAACGAATGATCCTGTCCATGAATGTGCCGGAAATTCGAGCCGCATCCCTGATTCAGTTAATGGACACCATGAGAATGGTCGCCAAGATGATTGCGGACCGCACCGGCCGCACGCCTGACGATTTCTACGTCCTCACATTGGCCGGATCGTTCGTCGGCTCCGTCATGTCTACGCAACTCTATGCAGCCAACCACCCCGACGAAGATTATGCCGATTTAATCGACAAGGCCATAGCACAGTTGGAAGTCGGCTTGGCGATACCGAACAAAGCGGAATCATGAGGAACACCTCATCTTCGCTGCCGATGGCGGCCGGGATGAGGTGTTTGCTTGTTCATGTGGCCGCCTGCCGCCCGATCACCCGGAACGAACCCGTTCCGAGCGCGAGCAGCTCGCCGCCGTCTGTCCTCGCCTGGGCTTGCACCGTGACGGTCTTGCGGGATTGGTGCGCGATGGCGGCTGTCACGACCATTTTGCCCTGTCCGATCGGCGCCAGGTAGTTCAGGTTCAATCCGCTTGTGACGACGTTTTCCTGCGGCCGGGCCATCATCGCCGCCAGTCCCATGGCGGAGTCGATCATCGTCGCGTATACGCCGCCGTGAACGATGCCGATCAGATTCAAGTGGTGCGGCTTGATCTCGAGCGTGACGACGGCCTGCCGCTGCGACAACGACGCGATCTCGCAGCCGACGAGGCCCCAGAACGTGCCTGCCGCCTGCTGCCGCCAACGCTCGACCTCCGGCGGCAACTTCTCGCGAACGTCGATACCTTCCGCTCCGCTTCCGACGCCGCCACCTTCGACCGCATCCTCGTTGCCTTCCTCTTCCCTGTTCATGTTCCGTTCCGCCGTCAATGGTGTCACCTGCCTCTGCTTCGCGTGCCGTGCTCGTCATCTTCATCCGATGGTCTCGATCCATTGGCCACGTTCCGTCCGACCGCAGTCAGCTTATTTCCCCGCCTCGTCCTCGACCAGCTTGCGGCGCAGCACCTTGCCCGCCATCGTCTTTGGCAGTTCCGCGCGGAACTCGTAGGATTTCGGCACTTTATAGGCGGCGAGGCGTTCTCTGCACCACCGGTCGAGCTCGACCGCATCCGCCGCAGCTCCCGCCCGCAGCACGACGAACGCTTTCACCGTCTCGCCCCTGTACGCGTCCGCTACCCCCGCGACCGCCGCTTCTTCCACGTCGGGATGCTCGAACAGCACCTCTTCCACCTCGCGCGGGTATACATTGTAGCCTCCTGCCAGAATCAAGTCCTTGCGCCGGTCCATCACGCAGCAGAAGCCGTCCTCATCCAGTCTGCCGAGATCCCCGGTGAGCAGCCAGCCGTCCCGCAGGACGCGCGCCGTCTCGTCCGGACGCCGCCAATAGCCTTGCATCACCTGCGGCCCGCGGACCGCGATTTCCCCGATCTCTCCGATCGGCACGTCCTCCAGCTCCTGAGCTTCTTCAGACGAGATGGCCCCGCGTTCCTCATCGACGGGCGGCTTGCCGCGATCTGTCGGCGACCGGGGACGAACGATCCGTACTTCCGTGTCCGGGAAAGGGATGCCGATGGAGCCGATCTTGCGCTTGCCCCAGATCGGGTTCGCGTGCGTGACCGGCGAAGCTTCCGTCAGCCCGTATCCTTCGATCAGCTTGCCGCCCGTGAGCGCTTCAAAGCGCTCCTGCACCTGCAGGGGCAAGGCCGCGGCGCCGCTTATGCAGATGCGGATCGAAGAGAGATCGTGCCGAGCGGCCTTCGGGTGGTTGATCAAAGCGATATACATCGTCGGCGCACCCGGGAAGATCGACGGCTTCGTCCGATCGATGACGCCCAGCAGTTGCCCCGCATGAAACCGCGGTACGAGCACGAGCGTACCGGCCGTATAGATGCCCATATGCAGCAGGCAAGTCAGTCCGAAAACGTGGAAGAACGGCAGCGCCGCCATGTAGCTCTCCTTGCCATACTCGGCTTTGTAGCACCACAACCGGCATTGAATCGTGTTCGCAACCAGATTGTAATGCGTCAGCATGACGCCTTTGGCCAGCCCCGTCGTGCCTCCGGTATACTGCACGAGCGCCAGGTCGCGTTCGGCGTCGATTTCCATTTCCACGGCTGACGGGGTCGCCCGCTCCAGCAATTCGCGAAACGACCGCACTCCCGCGCCATACGTCACACGTACAGATTTGCCATCCATCTTCTGTTTCAATCCATACAATACGTTCTTCGGGAAAGGCAATTCGTCACGAATGGACGTCACGATAATCTGTGCCTGCGGGGCCGCCTCCGCCGTCGACGCCTTTACGCGTTCCAGCAGCAGGTCGAGCGTGACGACCAGGCGGACATCGGCATCCTTCAATTGATGCGTCAGCTCGCGCGGCACATAGAGCGGGTTGGTCATGACGACGACGGCGCCCGTCATTAACGTGCCGTAATGGGCGATCACCGCCTGCGGACAATTCGGCAGCATGATCGCGACGCGGTCGCCCTTGCAAATTCCGAGTCCGAGCAAGGCGTTCGCGAAGCGGCGTACCGCTTCCAGCAAAGCGCCATAAGTCATCTTTCGGCCGAGGAAGTCGATCGCGATCCGGTCCGGAACGTCTGCCGCGGCATCCGTCAGGAAGCGTACCAGGCTCGTCTTCGGATAATCGTACGCCGGCGGAACCTCGGGAGGATAATCCTTCAACCAAATCTTGTCGGTCACAAGCCGATCCCTCACTTTCCGTCAAGTGAGTGGCATGATGAGTTTTGTGGTTAAGGGACGTATCGTTCCGCCTCAATCACACCCGCTGCGATGCGGCGCTTCAATCCGACCGTATCGACCGACGTTCGCCGGGCAAGCTTTTTCAGGATGGACAGCCCTGTGCGCAGCGTATCGCCGGATTGCATCGCCGCGAGCGCTTCCCGCGCGCCTTGCTCGACCTGCCCGAATTGGTCGTGCACGAACACTTGCGTCATCCGGATCGCGTGCCGCGCCTTCTCCTCGCCGCCGCGATCGATCCGCTTGCGCGTCCGCAGCAGGACGCTCTCCATCGCATACACCGCAATCATCATGTCGGCCAGAAGGCTGAGCGTCTCCTGCTCTTGCTCCAGCTTCGTTTGATACTTCTGCACGGCCTGCGCGCCAACCATCAGGAAGATCTTCTTCGCCATGGACAGCAGGTGCCGTTCCTGTGCGAGCGTGCCTTCTTCGAACGGTACGGCCGGGGCGGGCTCCAACAACTCCGTCTGCAGCGCCATCGCTCTCTGCAGGAGCGGCAGCTCGCCCTTCATCGCCCGTTTGATCAGCGTACCGGGGATGAGCAGGCGGTTGATCTCGTTCGTCCCTTCGAAAATGCGGTTGATCCGCGAATCCCGGTAAATCCGCTCGATGCGGTACTCCTGGATGAAGCCGTAACCGCCGTGGATTTGCACGCCTTCGTCCGCGACGCGGTCGAGCGTCTCCGAGCCGAACACTTTGTTGATCGAGCATTCGAGCTGGTACTCCGCGATCGCCTTGGCCGCTCGCATTCCACCGATATCCCCTTCGCTCAGGTTGGGCTGAGTGGCTGAATTTCCGCTGCTTTCGGCGATTCCCGCCAGCCCCGCGTCGATCAGCCCCGCCGTACGGTACACCATGCACTCCAGCGCGTACGTGCGAATGTTCATCTCCGCAAGCTTCTTGCCGATGAGCGGGAATGTGGCAATCGGTCGCCCGAATTGCACACGTTCCTTCGCATATCGGGCGGATAGTCCGATCGCTTCCTTGGCGCCGCCGAGCGTGCCCGCAGCCAGCTTGAAGCGGCCGATGTTCAGGATGTTGAAGGCGATCAGGTGGCCTTTGCCGACTTCCCAGAGCAGGTTCTCCGCCGGCACCCGGACGTCTTCGAGTATGAGCGGACAGGTCGACGAGCCTTTGATGCCCATCTTTCGTTCCTCCGGCCCGATGCTGACGCCGGGCATGGAGCGTTCGACGATGAACGTGCTGAAGTCGGTGCCGTTCACTTTGGCATAGACGATGAAGACGTCCGCGAAGCCCGCATTCGTGATGAACTGCTTCGTACCGTTTAAAATATAATGGCTGCCCTCTTCTGTCGGTACTGCGGTGGTCCTGGCTCCTTGCGCATCCGAACCGGAAGCCGGCTCGGTCAAACAATAGGCGGCGATCTTCTCCCCTGCGGCCAGAGCCGGAAGGTAACGCCGCTTCTGCGCTTCCGTACCGAAATAGACGATCGGCAGCGTGCCGATGCCGACATGGGCGCCGACGGAGAGCGCGAATGACGAAGCCTTCGCAAACCGCTCGCCGATCAGTGTGGTGCTGACTTTATCCAGACCCAGGCCGCCGTAGGCTTCGGGCACATCCGCGCCGAGCAGACCGACTTCGCCCGCTTGACGCAGCTTCCGCAACGTCAACTCGTAGTTCAGCTTCTCGATCGCCTCATCGTGCGGCGCGATTTCGGCGGCAATGAAGTCCTCTGTCATCCGGGCGATCATGCGCTGCTCTTCGGTGAAATCTTCCGGCGTCACGATATCGGCAGGATCGATCTCGTCCAGGATGAAGCTTCCGCCCCGGTACATGACCATGGTTCGTCAACTCCTTTCTCGTGGATTGATCTGAACAGTAATCCTGCGTCTGACCGCCTTCCTTGTGCCACTTTGTGCGTTTTTTCGTTCAAGATCCGCGCCTGACCGTCTTCCTTGTGCCACTTTGTGCGCTTTTTCGTTCAAACACGCTTTGCGCCGCTTGTGCTTCGTTCATCGCCCGGCGTGCACTTCGAATACGCCTGCTGCGCCCATGCCGCCCCCGATGCACATTGACACGACGCCGTACCCACCTCCTCTCCGCCGCAATTCATGCAGGAGCGTCGTCGTCAGCTTCGTACCGGTGCAGCCGAGCGGGTGTCCGAGGGCAATCGCTCCTCCGTTCACGTTGACCTTCTCTTCATCGATGTCGAGCGCACGAATGATGTGTATGCATTGAGACGCGAACGCTTCGTTGATCTCGAATAATGCGATATCGTCGTGCCGGAGGCCGGCCATTCGAAGTGCCTTCGGGATCGCTTCTACAGGGCCGACTCCCATAATGGCCGGATCGACGCCCGCCACCGCGAACGAGCGGAAAGTGGCCAGCGGCGCTAACCCTAACGCGTCGGCTCGCTCCTTGCTCATGACGACCGCAGCCGCCGCGCCGTCGCTCATCTGCGAAGCGTTGCCTGCCGTCACGGTGCCGCCCAACATGAACGCCGGCTTCAGCCTGGCGAGCGCCTCCAACGACGTATCTGCACGCACCCCCTCATCCGTGTCGAACAGGAATGCTTTCGCATGTACGTGGCCATCGTCTCCCATTGTCCTGATCTCGGCCTGCATGGGAGCAATCTCCTCTTTGAACTTGCCTGCCGCGCTGGCCGCTTCGGCTTTCCTGTGAGAACGGAGTGCAAATTCGTCTTGATGCTCGCGCGTGATCCCAAATCGCGACGCCACATTCTCCGCCGTATGCCCCATCGCAATATAAACATCCGGCATCGTCTCGACAATGCGCGGATTCGGCGAGAACTTGAACCCGGCCATCGGCACATGGCTCATGCTCTCCACCCCGCCCGCGACGATGACATCCGCATGGCCGAGCATAATGCGTTCAGCGGCCATCGCGATCGTTTGCAGCCCGGAGGAGCAGAATCGGTTGACCGTCAGCGCCGGGACCGAATGCGGAAATCCCGCATACAACGCCATGATGCGCGCAAAGTTCAAGCCCTGCTCACCCTCGGGCATCGCGCAGCCGATGATAATGTCCTCCACATCCTCTTTGCTGAGACCGGGCGCGCGATCGATCGCCGCTTCCAGCACCGTTCGGCCCAGGTCGTCCGCACGTGTCTGCGAGAGGCTCCCCTTGCCCGCCCGGCCAACCGCTGTACGAACGGCGGATACGATGACGGCTTCACGAATTGCCATGTTTTTGCACCTCCTTGTATCTGGGGGCGTTAGGTAGTTTCAGTTCACATCTCCGGCTGGATGGGATGCTGGGGCGGGATTTAGGTAGTCTTGGTTCACAAATCCGGCTGGATGGGACGCTGGGGCGGGATTTAGGTAGTTTTGGTTCACATCTCCGGCTGGATGGGACGCTGGGGCGGGAGTTAGGTAGTTTTGGTTCACATCTCCGGCTGGATGGGATGTTGGGGCGGGATTTAGGTAGTTTTGGTTCACATCTCCGGCTGGATGGGACGCTGGGGCAGGATTTAGGTAGTTTCAGTTCACAAATCCGGCTGGATGGGACGCTGGGGCGGGTTTTAGGTACTTTCGGTTCACAAATCCGGCTGGATGGGACGCTGGGGCGGGAGTTAGGTAGTTTTGGTTCACATCTCAGGCTGGATGGGATGCTGTGGCGGGAGTTAGGCAGTTTCGGTTCACATCTCAGGCTGGATGGGACGCTGGGGCGGGAGTTAGGTAGTTTCGGTTCGCATCTCCGGCTGGATGAGGCGCTGGGGCGGGATTTAGGTAGTTTTGGTTCGCACCTCCGGCTAGTTGCGCAGCGGCTTGCCCGTCGTCAGCATGTGCCGCATGCGCTGCTGGGTCTTCGGTTCGCCGCACAAGCTGAGGAACGCCTCCCGCTCCAGATCGAGCATGTAGCGTTCGCTCACGAGCGTGCCTGCCGGCACGTCGCCGCCTGCCAGCACATGCGCCAGCTTGCGCCCGATCAACAGATCGTGGCCGCTGATGTACCCGCTGCGCCGCATGCCCAAAGCGCCAAGCTGCATCACGGCTTTGCCCTCCGCGCCGACGACGCGGAACTTCGCCTCAGGCACGGGCTCGTACCCGGCTTGTGCCATGCGCAGCACGGCTTGCTTCGCTTCATAGATGCGATGATCCTGGTTCAACAGCACGCGGTCCCCTTCGCTCAAGTAGCCGAGCCGCTTCGCGTCGTGACCGCTCGTCGACACCTTCGCCATGCCGATCGTCTCGAATACGCGATGGATATGCGGCTGCAAATCCGTATCCGGATGCGTTGCCCGCCGACTTGCTCGCAGCGCCAGTTCCTTGCAGCCGCCGCCTGCCGGGATGAGCCCGACGCCCGCTTCGACAAGTCCGTAGTAGGTCTCGGCAGAGGCGATCACCTGATCCGCCGGCAGACACGCCTCCACGCCGCCGCCCAGCGTCATGCGATGCGGCGCCGCCACGACTGGCTTCTCCAAGCGTTTCAGCCCGTACATCGTCATCTGAAATTGCCGGATAATCGCGTCGACTTCGTCCCATTCCTCCTCCTGAGCCTCCATGAGCAGCAGCATCAGGTTCGCGCCCACGCAAAAGTTGCGGCCTTCGTTCGCCAGCACCAAGCCTTCATAATGGCGGCGAATTTCTTCCACGCTTTGCGAGATCATCTTCAGGATGTCGGCTCCGATCGCATTGTTCTGCGAATGGAAGGATAAGCAGGCTACCCCATCGCCCAAGTCGATCAGGCTGGCGCCGTCATTGGACATCACCGTGCGCTCCTGTTCCGCCAGAGCACGCAAAGAGATCGCTTCCGGACGAGACTCCACCTGCCTGAATTGCCCCATGCTCACATAGAACGATTCACCTGCTTCCCGTCGGTAGAACGATTCGTTGCCCTGGGAGATCCACTCCTTGACCCAAGCCGGCACGACCATCCCCTCTTGTTCCATCCGCGCAACGGAGCGCTCCAGGCCGATCGCATCCCACGTCTCGAACGGTCCCAATTCCCAATTGAAGCCCCAGCGCATCGCTTCATCGATTTCTGCGATAGAATCTGCAATTTCTCCGACTTTATCGGCCGCGTAGACGAGCACCTGCTTCAAGATTTGCCAAGCCAGCTCGGCATACCGCTCTCCGCCGCCCAGCAGCGCCTTCGTCTTCGCCCGCGCTCCTTTGGCCAGCTTCGCCGCTTCCAGCGCAGGTGATGATACGCGTTGCGCAGGCTTATGGACCATCGACTGCAAATCCAGCGCCATAATTTCGCTCGCCGCTCCGTCATCAACCTTCACTTTCCGATAAAAGCCTTGCCCGCTCTTCTCGCCGATCCAACCGCGTTCCACCATCCGCTTTAAAAGCTCAGGCGCGGCAAACACCGTTTTTTCCGCCTCGTCCGCCACCTGCGCATGCACATTGTCAGCCACGTGCAGGAACGTGTCGATCCCGACGAGATCGAGCGTGCGGAATGTCGCGCTTTTGGGACGGCCCATCGCGAGCCCGGTCACCGCATCGACTTCCTCGATCGTGTAGCCGCTCAGTTCCATCTCCCGCAACGTGACGAGCAGCCCGTACGTGCCGATCCGATTGGCGATGAAATTGGGCGTATCCTTCGCAATCACGACGCCCTTACCCAGCATGCGTTCGCCGAACGTCTTCATCCGCCTGACAAGCCCCGGATCGGTGTCGTGCCCGGGAACGAGCTCCAGCAGCTTCATGTAACGCGGCGGGTTGAAGAAGTGCGTGCCCAGAAAATGCCGCCGGAACGCCTCGCCGCAGCCTTCCGCGATCTTGTCGATGGAGATGCCCGACGTGTTCGTCGAGACAATCGTGCCCGGCGACCAGTACGGCTCGATGCGTCGCATCAGCGCCTGCTTGATCGCCAGATTCTCGGTTACGACTTCCACCACCCAATCGACGCCCGCGATTGAATCGAGGTTATCCTCCAAATTGCCTGGCGTAATCCGTTCCGCGAACGATTCGTCATACAGCGGCGCCGGATTCGTCTTTTTTAGCTTCGTTATTGCGGCAGCCGCCAGCCGATTGCGGACAACGACGTCTTGCAGCGTAAGCCCGCGCGCAGCTTCTTCCGGAGCAAGTCGATCCGGCACGATATCCAGCAGCAGGCAGGAAATGCCCGCGTTTGCCAGATGCGCCGCGATGCCCGCGCCCATCACGCCCGAGCCGATCACGGCAGCCCGGCGAATCGGCCGCTCCGTATTTGACGGCTCATGCGTTTGCCGCCCCATCGCCGCCCGTGCACCCCCGTCGCCGCTACCAGCCGCATTCAGCCGCATTCCTTCGATCCCGCCTGTGTCCGCATCCGTATACTTGTTCATACATCTAACCCCCTTCCTCTGGCCCGCCTGTTTCCGTCACCGCTCTGCTTCCGTCATTCACTATTCCGCCGCACCCGTCGCCGCTCTGCTTCCGTCATCCACTATTCCGCTGCCATCACCCGTCCTATCAGCTGTCATATGCCGCTGCTCCGCCACGCAACCGCCACCCGCCGCTGTTCTACTTCCAGTTCTCGCCGCTTTGTCCGCCATCGACATCTCCATCGTCTCCGCCACGATCATAGCAGAGCGCTGCTGAAATAACGTTATTATTTGCCTGTGATTTTGACAAAGCCGGGTTGCGGAGCAGCAATGCCGCTTCGGGATCGATGTACGAGTAGAACGATCCTGAAATATCGCAGCATCACGTGACCCTCCGTCATTACCGGCCGAACACGCACATGAAGTATGGCAAGGCGTATTCGGATGAGATGTATTTTATACCGTTCTTTTGAGCGAAAAAGCATGCTTTGATGAAAGGGTAATGCAGAACGTACAGTTGATTTTGCAGTCATTGGACGAATGGAGAGGAACTGCGGACAAAGAGCGGTACATTGTGCAGTTGTTTGCCTGCAAACTTCATGCGGCGAGTAGAGAACTGTATGTTGTGCAGTTGCTTGTTAGCAGTTCCCTGCGATTCCCACTTATCGAATAGTTACGTGACTTCGGGATCGATGTACTAGTAGAACGATCCTGAAGTCACGTTATTTATACTCTGTAACCGGGTCTTGTCGGTTAGGGACCACGTTCGCAGTCACTGAGTTGCTGTACCCGGGTTTTGTCGGGTTAGAGACCACGTGCGCAGTCGCTGAGTTGCTGCAACCGGGTTTTGCCGGGTCAGGGACAACGTGCGTAGCGGTTGAGTTGCTGTAACCGGGTTTTGCCGATTAGGGACAATGTGCGCAGTGACTGAGTTGCTGTAACCGGGTTTGGTTAAAATGACCGATAAATAATAACGATATTTCAGCAGCACTCTATTAGTCGCCGAACACGGACATCGCCAGCAGTTCCGCCACATCCCGCGCTTGCACGCTCGAGTCCACTCCCTTCATTTTCGTGCCGTCCTCCATCATTGTCAGGCAATACGGGCATGCGCTGCTGATCACCGTCGGCTGTACGGCCAACGCCTGTTCGGTGCGGATCAAATTGACGCGCGCGGCGCTGCCGCCCTCCCCCTCCCCCTCCTCCATCCACATCAAACCGCCGCCAGCCCCGCAGCACATGCCGTTCTCGCGATTGCGCGCCATCTCGACCAATTCCACGCCGGGTATCGCCCGCAGCACGTGCCGCGGCTCCTCGTACACGCCGTTGTACCGGCCGAGATAGCAGGAATCGTGATAGGTAATTCTCTCCTTTACCGCGTGGCGCGCCACCAACCTCCCTTCCCGCACGAGCCGGTCCAGCAGTTGTGTATGATGCAGCACTTCAACGCCATCGAGTCCGAATTCGGGATATTCGTTCTTGAACGTATTGAAAGTATGCGGGCATGCGGTGACAATGCGGCGAACGTTGTACCTGCGGAATGTCTCGATGTTCTCCGCCGCGAGCTGCTGGAACAGCATCTCATTGCCCAGCCTGCGCGGCGTGTCGCCGGAGTTGCGCTCTTCGTTGCCGAGAATGGCGAAGCTCACGTCAGCGGCATCCAGCAAACGGACGAAGTCCCGCGAAATCCTCCGGGCGCGCAGATCGTAAGAACCCATCGAACCGACGAAAAACAAATAATCGAAACCGGGACGCTCGCGCACAGTCGGCACGCGGACGCCTTCTACGTCCCCCGTCCATCCGGTGCGATCACCGCGGCTTAAGCCCCACGGATTACCTTGCCGCTCGATGTTCTGCATCGCCCGCTGTCCCTCGCGGGGCATGCTGCCCTCCATCAACACCAGGTGACGGCGCAGATCGACGATCTTGTCGACATGCTCGTTGCCGACCGGACATTGATCCTCGCAGTTGCGGCAAGTCGTGCACGCCCAAATTTCCGCTTCCGTCATGACGTCACCGATAAGCGACGCTTGTGCGCCCACAGCGTGAACCGCTGCCCCGTCACCGACCACTTCTCCTGCCCCCGCATTGCCGCCCGTTCCGTCGATACCGGCAAAGCCGTGCTCTACATCTCCCCCTGCCCCGTCACCGTCCACTTCTCCTGCCCCCGCATTGCCGCCTGTTCCATCGATACCGACAAAGCTGTGCATTCCACCTCTTCCCGTCCCACCGCCTATCCCTTTGCCCGCTGCCCCCTTTTCCCCGTCCTGCCCGCCACTCCGCTTGCCGACATCAGTCCCGCTTCCTGACGCAAACACCAAAGCCGGCACCCAAGGAGACTTTCCGGTAACCGCAGCCCCCTTCTCCGTCAGATGATCGCGCAGCTTCGTAATCAGATGCATCGGCGACAGCGTCTTGCCCGCGGCCGCAGCCGGGCACACGCTCGTGCATCGCCCGCACTCGACGCAGGCGTAGAAATCGAGCATTTGCTTGCGGGTGAAATCCTCAATCCGACCGGCACCGAAAGACTCCGCCTCCTCGTCTTCCAGATCGAGCTTCCTTAGGAGGCCGGCCGGCTCGCGGCGACGAAACCAGAGATTGACCGGCGCCACGATCAGATGAAAATGCTTCGACTGCGGCACATACACAAGAAAGGCAAGCAGAACGAGCAGGTGCATCCACCAACAGACGTAGAACGCGGCTTGTGCAGCGGACGAATCGATGACACCGGCGAATAAGGCAGCCAGGGCAGACGATAACGGCGCGTATCCCGACGGCTCCGCCTCATGCCACAGCCGATCAAAGGCAAGCGACAGCAGGACCGACAGCATGAGACAGACGATGAACCAGACGACGATACCCGGCTTCCAGCCCCGCTTCAATCTGGGGAGCTTCTCGCCGTAACGGCGCCAGGCCGCATACCCGATCGCGACAAGGATGAGGAGCACCGTGATCTCCTGCACCAGGCCGAACCCGTCCCAGGCTGCCCTTGGCAGCAGCCCGCCCGCGCCGAGTCCTTTGACGATCAAGTCCAGCGCACCGAACTGCACGACGATGAACCCGTAAAAAATGACTGCGTGCATAGCGCCGCTTTTGCGGTCTTTCAGCAGCTTCCTCTGCCCGAATACTTCCGAGAAAAAAGCCGCTGCCCGCCGCTTAAAGTCGATCATCCGCCTGTCAACGCCATCCCCCGCAGGTTCTCCCTCCGCAGTGCCGCCTCGCCAATTCTTGAATTCCGCCGCCGGCTTCCCGAGCTTCATGTATAGCAATCGCCGATACACAGCCAGATAGAACAAATAAACACCATAGAGGGTAACCCCTGCGAACAAAATCGCATTCACCGTCTCCCACGTCATCCGCGCTCCCCTCCTTCCGCCGGACCCTTTTGCCAAATTCCGCGAATCCGCTTCGCATTTTTGCTGCCTTGCACGCATACAAATGAATGACGGTTCATTCATTGACCGGCAAATTTCCACCGAGGTGCCGACCATGACAAGCAAGAAGAAGGAAAAGTACGACCGCATCCTGGATGCCGCCCAAGCGACTTTCGCCGAACACGGCTTCCACGGATCGCAAGTATCCCGGATCGCCAAAGCCGCCGGAGTTGCAGACGGTACAATTTATCTTTATTTCACGAACAAGGAACATATTCTGGTCTCGCTCTTCCGGCAGCGGCTGGGCGAGCTGGTCGAACTGCTGTACAGCAGCGTATCGGACTCGGAACCAGCCGACGCGGCGCTCCGCAAAGTGTGCGAAATCCATTACGCCCAGCTCGAGCAGAACGTCGACCTGGCCTACGTCACGCAGATCGAGCTCCGCCAGAGTTCGCTGGAACTGCGCAAAGAGATCGGCCTTGCCGTAAAGCCCTATCTGGCGATGATCGAGCATATTCTGGAGAAAGGCGTGCGGGCGGGGACATTCCGGCCTGTTCTGGACATCAAGCTGACGAGGCAACTGCTGTTCGGCGCCATGGACGAAGTCGTCACCTCCTGGCTCATCTCGGGCCGAAAATACTCGCTATCCGCGCAGGCGGAGGGAACCGTCGCTTTCTTCTTGCGCGGACTAAATTGATGCTGTGGAGAGGGGATGCGAAACGGTCGTGAACATCTGCGTGATCATGAAACAAACGTTCGATACCGAGGAGAAAATCGCGCTGCAAAACGGCGCTGTTGCGGAAGACGGCGTCAAGTGGATTATCAATCCCTACGACGAATATGCGGTGGAGGAAGCCATCCGGTTGAAAGAACAGCAGGGCGGCAGCGTCGTTGTCTTATCCGTCGGTCCCGAACGTGCCGCGGAGTCGCTAAGGACCGCCTTGGCGATGGGAGCCGATGAAGCCGTGCTCATCGCGGACGAGCGAATCGGCAGCGATGAGCGGTCGGTGTCGATCGTATTGGCGGCATTCGTGCGGCTGGGTTCGTACGATATCGTGCTTGGCGGCAACTACTCTATCGACAGCGGCGGAGGGCAAGTCGCGGTGCGGTTGGCGCAATTGCTGGATATGCCGCATGTGTCATCGATTACGAGTCTGACGATCGGCGGCAGCACCGGCAAGGGTGACGGAGGTGGCAGTGGCGGCATCGGCAAGGGGGATAGAGATGGCAGTGGTGGAAATGGCGACGGTACAGTAACGGTTCTGCGGGATGCGGAAGGGGACGCCGAAACGATCGAGGTGAAGCTGCCCGCCTTGTTCACGGCCCAGCAAGGGCTGAATGAGCCTCGCTATCCCACGCTGCCCGGCATCATGAAAGCGAAGAAGAAACCGCTGCGGCGGCTGGCGCTGGAAGATCTCGGCGGACTGAGCGAAGGGGATATCGCTGCAGCGACGGAGCGCTTGTCGCTTGCGCTGCCGCCCGCTCGCCAGGCGGGGCGTACGCTTGCAGGCACGCCGGCGGAACAGGCTACGGAGTTGGTGCGTCTGCTGCGTGACGAGGCGAAGGTGAGCTGGCCGTAGGGCTGGCACTGCTGCATCCTGTGAAGGCTATGACAATCGCAAAGGGGGAACTCGAAAATGGGAGCAACGTATGTCGTCATTGCGGAGGTTCGCGATGGAAAGCTGCGGCAGGTAACGTTGGAAGCCGTACAAGCGGCGCGGCTAGCCAAACAAGAAGAAGACCGGGTGGCAGCGCTCCTTTACGGCTACGAACTCGGTGCGCTTCCCGAGCAACTCGCAGCCTACGTCGACGGGCCTGTGCAGGCAATCGACCATCCGACGCTCGCGAACTACAATCCCGAAACGGCGCTTCCCGCAGTGACGGAAGCGCTTGAAGCGCTGAGCCCTCTGGCGATCTTTACCGGCCATACGGCCATCGGGCGGGACCTTGCGCCGATGATCGCAGCCCGCTTGAGCGCCGGACAAATCTCCGATGTCATCGCCATCGAGAAGGCGGGCGCCGACACACTTTACACTCGACCATTATACGCCGGCAAAGCGTTCGAGAAGAAGCGGTTCGCCGCAAACAGCCGGCCGCAAGTGGTGACGATTCGCCCCAACAATATCCCGGCCGCCGAGCCCCCCCACATCGCAACGGGCAAATCAATTACCGCAACAATGTCCGTCGAAACAAATAACACCAATTCCACCAGTTCAGGCACCGCGATATCCGCCGAATCCGCCAACGAAACAGACAAGAACAACAAACCGCTCACGCCCCCCAACACTGCGAACGACCCTCTGCCGGCGGCCATCGCCGAAATCAGCCATGCCGCCCGCGCCTCCGTCTCCCGCAACGCCTATCAGCCACCCGCGAATCTCCGCGCCATCGTGAAAGACGTCGTCCGCAAAGCATCGGGCAAAGTCGATCTGTCGGAAGCCCGCATCGTCGTCTCCGGCGGACGGGGCGTCAAGAGCGCCGAAGGCTTCCGGCCGCTGGAGCGGCTCGCCGAAGTGCTGAACGCCGCCGTCGGCGCCTCCCGCGCAGCCTGCGATGCCGGATATTGCGATTACAGCATGCAGATCGGACAGACCGGCAAAGTCGTCACGCCGGAAGTATACATCGCCTGCGGCATCAGCGGCGCGATCCAGCATCTCGCCGGCATGAGCCGCTCCCGCGTCATCGTCGCGATCAACAAAGACCCGGAAGCCCCGATCTTCAAGGTGGCAGACTACGGCATCGTCGGAGACTTGTTCGAGGTCGTCCCGCTGCTGGAGGAAGCATTCAAGGAGTCGCTCTAGTTATGCTTGATTTTGTCGGAATGAATCGCTTACAATGGACGTTGTGGAATGATAAATAAATCCAATATATGCGGATGAAAGTAGCGGGAGAGATTACCGGCACGCAAGGTAACGCCGAAGGAGTAAGCCTCACGGGTGAATCTCTCAGGCAAAAGGACCTCTACTGGACGCTTCTCTGGAGAGAATCCTGATTTCAGGATCACCCAAGGGGATACTTGCATGGGCTTTGCCGGAATAAGGCGCATGCAAGGTAACTCTCAGGTACAAAGGACAGAGCGGAAGGATCAATGTGCTGCGCCTAAGACGCAGTGCCCGTTGATCGTTTTGCCTGTCTTTTTTTATGCTCAAAAAACGACGAGAGGTGAAGGAATGAGCGAATTGAAAAGAACGCCGTTATTTCCCCAATATGCCGATTATCCAGCGGTTCGCTGCATTGATTTCGGCGGCTGGGAGCTGCCTGTGCAGTTTTATGGCATTCAAAAGGAACATGAGGCGGTACGTAACGAGGCGGGTTTGTTCGATGTTTCCCACATGGGCGAGTTTCGGGTAACCGGACCCGACGCAGAGCGATTCCTGCAACGACTGACGACCAACGATGTGTCCGGACTCGTGCCGGGCCAGGCACAATACACGTTCATGTGTTACCCGAGCGGCGGTGTCGTCGATGATTTAATCATATATAAAATTACACAGGATCAGTACTTGCTTGTCGTTAACGCCTCCAATATCGACAAGGATTTTGCCTGGCTCAGCGAGCATATGATCGGAGATGTATCGTTGGATAACGAATCCGGACAAACGGCGCTGCTTGCTTTGCAAGGGCCGCTGGCGTCCCGGATCCTGTCCCGCCTCACGACACACCCGGCAGAGGTGGAATCGCTCGCTCCGTTTCATTTTATGCTCCAGGCGGAAGTCTGCGGGAGCAAGGCGATGGTTTCACGAACCGGCTACACCGGCGAAGACGGATTTGAAATCTATCTGCATGCGGAAGACGCCCCGCATGTGTGGCGGGAGCTGCTGCGGTCAGGGGCGCCGGACGGCTTGCTCCCGGCCGGGCTGGGAGCACGGGACACACTGCGATTCGAAGCGAAGCTGCCGCTCTACGGTCAAGAATTGTCGGAGCGGATCACCCCGCTCGAAGCGGGACTCGGATTTTTCGTGAAGCTGGATAAAGAAGGCGGCTTCGTCGGGCAAGAAGCTTTAGCCAAGCAGAAGGCAGAAGGCTTGCCGCGCAAATTGGTTGGTGTGGAAATGATTGATCGGGGCATTCCCCGGGCACAGTATCCCGTGTATGCCGACAACCGTCAGATCGGCGAGGTGACGACGGGAACGCAGTCGCCTACATTGAAACGCAATCTGGGTCTGGCGCTGCTCGATATCGATTATACCCGGCTGGGGACGGAAGTCTGGGTGGAAATCCGCGGCAAGCGGTTAAAGGCCGTCGTCGTGAAATCTCCCTTCTACAGAAGGGTGCAGCCGGGACAAGGAGGGGACAACGGATCATGAAACATCGCTATTTACCGATGACGGAACAAGACGAAGCCGCGATGCTCGAAACGATCGGCGTGGATGCGATTGAAGATCTCTTCGCGGATATCCCCCAATCGATTCGCTATTCCGGCGAATTGCCGATGTCCGAAGCATTGAGCGAACCTGCGCTGCTCAAGCATATGCGTCAACTGGCAGACCGCAATGCCGATTTTGACCGCTATGCCAGCTTCCTGGGAGCCGGCATTTACGATCATCATATACCGGTCGTCATCAACCATATTCTTTCGCGTTCCGAATTTTATACGGCTTATACCCCCTATCAGCCGGAGATCAGCCAGGGCGAGCTTCAAGCCATCTTCGAATTCCAATCCTTCATCTGCGAGTTGACCGGCATGAAGGTGGCGAATGCCAGCATGTACGATGGAGCTACCGCGCTCGCGGAAGCGGCCGCATTGGCTAGCGGGGCGACGAAGCGCAAACGTATTGTCGTCTCCCGCACGGTTCATCCGGAGGCCAGGGAAATTTTGCGGACTTCTGCCCGCGGCCTGGGGCTGGAAGTCGTTGAAGTCGGTTTCGTTGACGGGGTGACGGATCTCGGGGAGCTTCAAGCGGCCATCAATGACGAGACGGCCGCGGTTCTGGTCCAAACGCCGAATTTCTTCGGCCTTCTTGAGGATATTCGGGCCATTGAACCGCTTGTACACGCGAGCAAGGGGCTTCTGGTCACGAGCGTCAACCCGCTTTCACTTGGTATCCTCGAGTCCCCCGGCGTTATGGGAGCGGATGTTGTCATCGGAGACGCGCAGCCGCTCGGCATCCCTGCTGCGCTAGGCGGTCCGACCTGCGGATTTTTTGCCGTTTCGGAAGCCCTCATGCGGAAAATTCCCGGCAGAATCGTGGGGCAAACGATCGACTCGGAAGGCAAACGGGGCTTCGTGCTGACGCTTCAAGCGAGGGAGCAGCACATTCGCCGTGAGAAAGCGACCTCCAATATATGCTCAAACCAGGCGTTGCTCGCGCTGTGCGCATCGGTCTATATGTCCACGCTGGGGAAATCGGGAATGGTGGAAGCGGCTGAGCTTAATTTGCGAAAATCCCACTATGCCGCGGGCCGAATGGCGGAAGGGAACTTGTCGCTGCCGTTCCGTGCTCCTTTCTTTAATGAATTTGTCGTGAGGCTGCCGGACGGAACGGACATAGCATCGCTGAACGCCCAATTGCTGGAAGCCGGGTATATCGGCGGCTATGACCTGGGTCTTGCTTATCCCGAGCTTGCGGGGCATCTGCTCGTGGCCGTGACCGAGCGCCGGACAAAGGATGAAATCGACGGATTTATCCGTGAACTGGAGGCTTGCTTATGAAACCTGAAAAAGCGCTGATCTTCGAAATGAGCAAACCGGGACGGGTCGCTTATTCTTTGCCGGATTGCGACGTGCCTGAGATCGAAGCCTCTTCGGTCGTTCCTTCCCACCTGCTGCGCAGCACACCGGCCGAGCTGCCCGAAGTTTATGAGGTCGACGTCATTCGCCATTATACGGAACTGTCCCGTCGCAACTTCGGCATTGACAACGGCTTCTATCCGCTGGGCTCCTGCACGATGAAATACAATCCCAAAATCAACGAAGACGTGGCAAGATTCGCGGGATTCGCCAAAATTCACCCTTACCAACCGGCAGAGAGCATCCAAGGCGCCCTGGAATTGCTGTACACGCTGCAGAATGATCTCGCCGCGCTTACCGGCATGGATCAGGTATCGCTTCAACCTGCAGCCGGCGCGCATGGCGAATGGACGGGACTGATGCTCATCCGGGCCTATCACGAAAGCCGCGGCGAGAAGCGCACGAAGGTGATCGTGCCGGATTCCTCGCACGGCACGAACCCGGCGAGTGCAACGGTTGCCGGGTTCGAGACGGTCACCATCGCCTCCAATGATAAGGGAATGGTAGATTTGGAAGCCCTTCGCGCTGCGGTCGGCAGCGACACGGCTGCTCTTATGCTGACGAATCCGAGCACGCTCGGCCTTTTCGAAGAACAGATTGTGGAAATCGCCCAAATCGTTCACGAATCGGGCGGTCTGTTATATTACGACGGGGCGAACTCCAACGCGATTATGGGGATCGCGCGGCCGGGGGATATGGGCTTCGACGTCGTTCACCTGAACCTTCACAAAACGATGAGCACCCCGCACGGGGGAGGCGGTCCGGGAGCCGGACCGGTCGGCGTGAAGAGCAGGCTGATTCCGTTTTTGCCGAAGCCGATCGTTGGCCGCGCAGAAGACGGAGCCTATTACTGGGATTCGGATCTTCCTCAATCGATCGGACGGGTGAAAGCCTTCTACGGCAATTTCGGCATTCTTGTTCGCGCCTACGCCTATATTCGCACCTATGGTCCTGAAGGGCTGCGGCGCGTATCGGAACTGGCGGTTTTGAACGCCAATTATATGATGCATCGACTGGCCCCTTATTTCGAGGCGCCTTACCCTGGCGTATGCAAGCACGAGTTCGTGCTGTCCGGCAAACGGCTGAAGGCATTCGGCGTGCGGACGCTGGATGTCGCGAAGAGGCTGCTCGATTTCGGCTACCATCCTCCGACCATTTACTTTCCGCTGAACGTCGAAGAGTGCATCATGATCGAACCGACGGAAACCGAAAGCAAAGAGACGCTCGACGCGTTCATTGAAGCGATGATCCAGATTGCCCGCGAGGCGGAGACCGATCCGCAGCTTGTAATTAACGCCCCCTACACGACGATCGTCAAGCGGCTGGATGAAACGACTGCGGCGCGCAAGCCCGTTCTTAACTGTACCTGCGGTTAAACGAATAAAATAATTCACAATCCAAGAAAAGAGGCGCTGACCATGAGCGAAATTAAACCCGATTTGTTTTACAGCGAAGAACATGAATGGGCTGTTGCGATATCCGGGCAAGTGATCCGAATCGGCATTACGGATTACGCCCAACACCAATTGGGCGATATCGTGTTCGTCGAGTTTCCGGAGGTAGGCGCCGGCGTATTCGCGGGAGAAAGCATGGGATCGATCGAGTCGGTCAAAACCGTATCCGAGCTGTATTCTCCTGTTACCGGCAAAGTCGTCTCGGTTAATGAAGCGCTGATCGACAGCCCTGAGCATGTGAACGGCGAGCCTTATGGCAACGGCTGGCTCGTGGAAGTGGAAGTGGAGGGAAGCGTCGAAGCGGCGCTGGCCCCGTTATTGACGGCGGATCGATATCGGGCCATCACGGAATGACAAGCGAGGACCGGAACATGCCGCAATATGATGTCGTCGTGCTCGGCGGCGGCCCCGGCGGCTACGTGGCCGCGATTCGGGCAGCGCAGCTCGGAAAGACGGCGGCGGTCGTTGAGCAGGAAAAGCTGGGAGGCACTTGCCTCCATCGGGGATGCATTCCAAGCAAGGCGCTGCTCCGAAGCGCCGAAGTGTACCATACGATCCGTCACGGCCTAAGCTTCGGAATCGAAACGGAGGGCAGCAGGCTGCGCTTCGAGCTCGTTCAGACGCGCAAGCAAGCCATCGTTGAGCAATTGCACAAAGGCATCCAATTTCTCATGAAGAAGAACCGCGTAGATGTCTATCACGGCTGCGGGGAGATCGTATCGACCCCCGGAGGGGAAGGCGGCCAGGGAGTCATTGCTGTAACGGATGCGTCCGGCAAAGCGAAGCAGGTGATCTTCGGGGATCTGATTATCGCCACCGGCTCGCGCCCGCGTTCCTTGCCCGGCCTGTCCATCGATGGCACTCTTGTTATGACCACCGAGGAAGCGTTGAAAATGGAAGCTTTGCCGGCATCCATGATCATTCTCGGAGGCGGCGTGATCGGAGTGGAATGGGCTTCCATGATGAACGATTTCGGAGTGGAAGTCACGATCGTGGAATATGCCGACCGGCTGCTTCCGCTTGAAGACGCCGAGATTTCCAAAGAGCTGCAGCGGCTGTTCGCCAAACGGGGTATTAAAGTGTATGCCGGCGCCAAGCTCCTGCCTCAAACGCTGGAGATCGGACCGCACGGCGTACGCATGCAAGCGGAACGGGCGAATGGAACCCAGGAGCTGAGCGCCGAGCGAATGCTCGTTGCCGTCGGACGGCAGGCGAATGTCGAAGGCTTCGGCCTGGAACGGACACAAATCCGGATCGAGCGCGGCGTGATCGCGGTGAATGCCTCCATGCGCACCGACGAACCGCATGTTTATGCTGTCGGCGATTGCATCGGCGGCCTGCAGTTGGCGCACGCGGCCAGCCATGAAGGCATTGTCGCGGCTGAGAGCATCGCCGGACGGTCTCATGAGCCGTTGGATGACATGCGGATTCCCCGCTGCATCTACGGCCGCCCGGAGATCGCCAGCGTCGGGCTGACCGAGCAGCAGGCTGTCGAACGCGGGCATGAAGTGAAAACAGGCAAGTTTTCTTTTAAAGGCATCGGCAAATCTCTTATCCACGGTTCGTCGGATGGCTTCGTTAAAGTTGTCGCGGATGCCCGGGACGATGCTCTGTTGGGCGTTCATATGATCGGCCCGCACGTTACGGATTATATAGGCGAAGCCGAGCTGGCCCAATTGCTGGGAGCGACAACTATGCAGTTGGGGAGGATGATCCATCCCCATCCGACGTTGTCCGAAATTATCGGCGAGGCGACGCTTGCCGTCCATGGAGCTGCCATCCACATGTAAGCTGCCGGGGAGGATTCGAAATGTGGAGATTCGTGCATACCGGCGACCTGTCGCCTGCCGACAATATGGCGATTGACGAAGCGATGCTTACCGTTCATCAGGCAGGTCTCACTCCGCCAACGGTCAGATTCTACGGATGGAAGCCGGCCTCCCTGTCCATCGGTTATTTTCAGCAGGCGGATGCGGAAGTCGATCTGGCGGCGCTTCGCACTCTCGGAATCGGGTTTGTCCGGCGCGCGACAGGCGGCCGGGCCGTTCTTCACGACCGCGAATTAACTTACAGCATCGTCGTATCGGAAGCTTATCCCGGCATGCCGGCCAGCGTGGCGGAAGCCTGCCGGATGCTCAGCGCCGGTCTTCTTCGCGGCTTCCGCCATTTGGGGCTGGATGCACGGATGGCCGATACAAGCGCGCATCCAGCCGGGGGGCAGCGAAATTCCGACTTGCAGTCTCCCGCATGCTTTGACGCTTCTTCCCGGCATGAACTTGTCGTAGAAGGGAAAAAAATTGCCGGAAGCGCGCAAATGCGCGCCAAAGGGGTCATTCTGCAGCATGGCTCCATTCTCCTGGATTTGGATGCCGACCTTCTGTTTCGTCTGTTACGATTTCCGAACGATGAAATGAAGCGGCGGGCCCAGCGGATATTTGAACGCAAGGCGGTGGCGATTAACGACTGTATGAGAAGCTTGCATAAGCCGCCGGTGTCGCTGGCTGCCGTTGAGCAGGCGTTTCTGACCGGGTTTGCCGAAGAGTTTGGCGCCGGTAAGACGTATGGCGAGTTGATTCCGGAGGAGCTGGCGCTGGCCCGCAAGCTGGCTCATGCCAAGTATGCGTCCGATGACTGGAATCGCCGAAGATGACCCGAAAGCCCTGAGCAGGCGAGGCCTGCGATCAGGGCTTTTAGTTGGGATGTATGCCTGGTCACGCTACAGCATCCCGGCTACCGCGCACGTCGTCCCTAACCCGACATACCTCGGTTGCAGAGCTTGAGTAATGTTGTTTTGTAATAGCTGGAATTGTAACCTTCCTCGATCACGACACCATTACCCGGCCTGGTCGGGTAACTCCGCGATTGGAGGCCATGCGAGATGGAATTATCCGACTTTGTTGGGTAACTCGGCGACTGGAGGCCATACGAGACGCCATTACCCGGTTTCGTTGGGTAACTCCGCGACTGGAGACCATGCGAGACGGAATTACCTGGTTTGGGAGACTATCGATTAATTGACAACAGCATGCATTCCGCACGAAGCATCGCTCTTTCGCCTAGCCATCCGTCGTAACGGAACCCAGCGCCTTTATCCGGTGAAGAGGGTTCCGCTCTGGATTTTAACGGAACACAGCGCCGTTATTCCGCGGTTTTACAGTGATTTTGGCCACGTTTGTCGTTGATAAGGGCCCTCCGTTCCGTTAGCTTTTCCAAACACCCTTTATTGCCGATTAAAGCTCCTGAGTTCCGTTGCGCTGCCGCCTCTGCCTCCACAGGTTGTTTTGCCCAATCCACAATTAATCGACAGTTCTTTTGCCGGGTTAGAGCTAACATGCACAGTGGCTGGGATGCTGCAACCGGGTTTTGGAGACTGTCGATTAATTCTACAACCCCTTTGAATCAAAAATTCTTAAATTATCGACAAAACTGATACTTTTCTCTGATTATCTCTAAATATCTCCCATTTTCATGATATAATAAGTTTATGTCGAGGGGAGAGATTGTCAATGGCTGTCGCGTATAAACAGTTTGAGCAGCTTTCATTTGCGGATATTGAGGTTTACGCGGTGCTGCCTGAGCATCCGATTTGGAGCACAGTCACTGAGCGAGTGGATTTTAGCTTTGCGGACCGCATATGTGCTCATCTGTATTCGTCGCGTGGCGCTAGACCCTATGCACCATCGTTAAAGTTTAAACTGCACATCTACCAGCGCTATTACAACCTTTCGGACCGCGAGATGGAAGAGCGCATCATCGGTGATCTCTTCCTTAAACGCTTTATAGATGTTCCCGTCAGCTTTACAGGATTCGACCACAGCACAATTGGGCTTGACCGCGACCGGCTTGGCTCGGCATTGTTTGATGCTTGTCACCACCACATTCTCGCGCAAGCTAAGCAACAGGGACTGTGGGGCGACAACAAAGACATTTGGATTGTCGATTCCTTCGTAACACAAGGGAATGCCGTTTACCGTTCATCTTATCGCCTGATCAGGCATGCCTTCGTCCGGGTACTCAATCACCTGAAGCGCGCGTATCGGCAGTTGTTTGACCGCGCGTATGCCGAGCTTGACTTACGTCCGTTAACCGCCAAGCTTCCTCCCGATGCGACGCCGGAGGATTTTGCCGTTGCTTTCAGTCAATTGGTTCTCATGGCTTACGAACTGCTGCATTGGTTCGAAAGCGATTCAATTCGCGACCTGTTCTGGTCGTGGTCTTACCCGGAGCGCCGATTGGTTTCGTTAGAGCATCAAGCCATTCTGTGCCAGATTTTGATGGAGAATGTATACCCAGAGGACTCGAATGATCCCCAGACCCCTTACAAGAAAATAGAACGTAAAAAGAGGCTCAAAGACCGTATTGGCAGCGCAGTCGATCCGGAAAAGCGAAATGGTACCAAAAGCAAAACCGTACAGTTCTTTGGTGACAAGGTACAGGTGGTGGTATCGGAAAAAAACGGCATCGTGCTCAATGCGGAACCGATTGCGGGCAATGAGCCGGATGGCGAACGTCTGCAGGAACTCGTGAACGTTGTGATTGAAGAACATAGCGTCAAACCAGCGTACGTCTTGGGCGATTCTGCGTACGGATACGGCGTACATCGTCAGGCGTTGGCCAAAAACGGTATTCAACTTGTAGCACCGCTAAAATCGGTTGGCGCCAACGCGAAGGGGCTGATGTCCAGCGACTTATTCCACTACGATCCCGACGCAGAGTCGGTCACTTGTCCGCAAGGTCAGGTAACCACTCATGTTCACGATATGCGAGAAGAATCGGGTAAGCAATATATCTTCGACAAATCCCAATGCAAGAACTGTCCAGTTAGAACGGAATGTACGACAAGCAAAAGGACCGGGAGAACCATTTTCATCAGTGACTTCTATGCGGAATTCAAGCAAGCAGAAGTCTTTAACGCGACCGATGATGGCAAGACCTTACTACAGAAGCGCGCGAACATCGAACGAAAATGTAACGAGATGAAAAACCACAACGGACTTGGCAGAACGCGTTTACGGTCCAGAGAAAAGCGACGCATGGACACGAAGCTTGTGGCCGTGGTGACGAATCTGAAGCAAATCGTTAAACATGCCCAGGGTTCACTTACGCTGAGTTTTCAGCGAAAGCGGAGCCCTGGCGGGCTGCGGCCACTTACCGGTTAAGGGCAACACAAGGAACAAAAAACGAGCTTGCATGCCCAAATTTGGGCGTTACAAAGGGTCATGTGGAGTAAATTTACAAAACATAAGCTGAGGACTAGTCCGAGAGTTATTTAATCGACAGTCTCTTTTGCCGGGTTAGGGCCAACATGCACAGTGGCCGAGGTGCTGCAGCCGGGTTTTGCCGGGTTAGGGCCAACATGCACAGTGGCCGAGGTGCTGCAGCCGGGTTTTGCCGGGTTAGAGCTAACATGCACAGTGGCCGAGGTGCTGCAGCCGGGTTTTGCCGGGTTAGAGCTAACATGCACAGTGGCTGAGATGCTGTAGCCGGGTTTTGCCGGGTTAGGGCCAACTTGCACAGTGGCTGGGATGCTGTAGCCGGGTTTTGGAGACTGTCGATTACTGGAAAACAGAATGCATTCCGCACGAAGCATCGCTCTTTCGCATAGCCATCCGTCGTAACGGAACACAGCGCTCTTATCCGGTGAAGAGGGTTCCACTCTGGGCTTTAACGGAACACAGCGCCGCTATTCCGCGGTTTTACAGTGATTTTGGCAACGTTTGTCGTTGATAAGGGCCCTCCGTTCCGTTAGCTTTTCCAAAACACCCTTTATTGCCGATTAAAGCTTCCGGGTTGCGTTACGCCGCCTGCACAGGTTGTTTTGCCCCAATCCACTATTAATCGACAGTTCTTTTGCCGGGTTAGAGCTAACATGCACAGTGGCTGGGATGCTGCAACCGGGTTTTGCCGGGTTAGGGCCAACTTGCACAGTGGCTGAGATGCTGCAGCCGGGTTTTGCCGGGTTAGAGCTAACATGCACAGTGGCCGAGGTGCTGCAGCCGGGTTTTGCCGGGTTAGAGCTAACATGCACAGTGGCTGAGATGCTGTAGCCGGGTTTTACCCGGCTAGGGCCAGCCTTCCCGCTCGCGGTTCCCCTTCAGCGGGACTGATCGCTCTTCCTGACCTCCATCGGAGCAACGCCCCAGTGCTTCTTGAACTGGTGGGAAAACGCGTAGGCGTCGCTGTACCCGAGCATCGTCGCGGCCTCGGCCACCCTTGTCCCTTCCGCTAACAGCCTGTAGGCGTGGTCCATCTGCACCATGAGATGGTAGGCTTTCGGAGAGAGGCCTACTTCAGCCTTGAACCGCTTCTGCAAATACCTCTCAGACATGCCGACCAGGCGCGCCACCTCCGGAATCTGCACCTTGCGCTCCGCGTGGGCCTCGATGTACCGCTTGGCCCTTTGAACTTCGCCTGCTTCCTTGGGTGCCGCCAAAGACTTTCCAAGGAGCGAGACATACAGCTCGCAGATCATCTGATGAACCAACAAAGGCGCCAGCTTCTTCAAATTGTCCTCTTCATCGCCGTGAACCAAGGCGTGAATCTTGCCGGTGGTCTCGTCATAGCGCGCAGCATCGTCTACTCGATCGCATACGTAAAAAGGCTCGTTCGCCCGGTACGCCTCGCAATGCCCATGCTTGTACAGACCGAATCGCAAACCCGATATGAGCAGCGGATTTTCGTTCCGATGCTTGGCACGGTAAGGATAATCGTTGCTGATCAATACCAGGCTGCCTCTGCTGAGCGGCAAAACCTCGCCGTCTTCCATGATGTAACAGCCTTCCCCTCCCCGGACATACAGCAGGTGCATATCCTCCTGGATTTGATTCCCTTCCTTCCAACCTGGATATACCGGGTATCGAAAGCTCCCGTGCATCCGGATCCAGCATGTTTCCGGCATGAGCGCCATGATGGCTTTAAGTCCATGCGAAGCTCCAGAGCTTGCGATCGCTTCGCCTCGCAGCATACGGGCCACCTCTCTCTCCAAGCCTATACTTTGTTCGCTTTTTAACATTTTTTCTCCCTATCATAACATTCAATTCGAATGATAATCTATCTATTATAGGAAGCGGGGACAACAATACACTTTGCGCTAAATCACATGAAAGGAGCATCCATTCATGAAAGCAATCATGGTCATGTTCGATTCTCTCAACCGACTGATGCTGCCGAGCTACGGCTGCAAATGGGTCAACGCGCCCAATTTCGAGCGGCTGGCGCAGAAGACGGTCACCTTCGATACCGCCTATGTGGGGAGCATGCCGTGCATGCCCGCCAGAAGGGAATTGCATACCGGTCGGCACAACTTCCTGCATCGAAGCTGGGGGCCGATCGAGCCGTTCGACGACTCGATGCCGGAGCTCTTGAAGCAGCATGGGGTGTATACGCATCTCGTGACGGATCATCAGCATTATTGGGAGGATGGCGGAGGAACTTATCACACAAGATATCGTTCATTCGAATTCGTCCGCGGACAGGAAGGCGACCCGTGGAAAGGCGAAGTCGCGGATCCCGAGCTGCCGGAACACAAAGGCCAGCTATGGAGGCAAGACGCGGTCAACCGCATGTATATCCGGCGCGAGGAAGACATGCCGCAGGCGCAAACCTTTCGTCTCGGTCTTGAGTTTATCGAGAAGAACAAGGACGAGGACAACTGGTTTCTGCAGATCGAGACATTCGACCCGCACGAGCCCTTCTTTACGATGGAAGCCTGGCAGGCACTGTATCCGCACGCGCACGACGGCCTCCATTTCGACTGGCCTTACTACCGCCCGGTCGCTGACGACGAAAGGACATACGTGGAACACGTGCGCCGCATGAACGCGGCTCTCATCAGCATGTGCGACGCTTACCTGGGACGAGTGCTGGACGTCATGGATCGATACGACATGTGGCAGGATACGATGCTGATCGTCAATACGGACCACGGCTTCCTGCTGGGCGAGCACGATTGGTGGGGCAAATGCGCCATGCCGTTCTACGAGGAGATCGCACATATCCCGCTGTTCGTATGGGATCCAAGATGGCGTATCGCAAGCGAACGGCGGGACGCGCTTGTATCGACGATCGACATCGCTCCGACGCTGCTGGAGTTTTTCGGAACCCCGATTCCAAATGACATGCAGGGCCAAAGCTTGAAAGGCGTCATCCGGGACGACACGCCGATTCATGACGGTATCTTGTTCGGCATCCACGGCGGGCATGTGAACTGCACGGATGGGCGATACGTATACATGAGGGCGCCAAGCCGACCGGACAACGCGCCCTTGTTCGATTACACGTTGATGCCAACCCATATGCGCAGCCGCTTCTCCATGGAACAATTGACGGAGATTACGCTCGCCGAGCCATTCTCGTTCACCAAAGGCGGGAAGACGATGCGAATCCCGAGCCAGCCTTCCTCTCAAATGCACAGCTTTGGCACGCGTCTCTACGACGTCAAGGAAGATCCCGGACAGACAGAGCCGATCGACGACCCGGAGCTGGAGTCCAATTATATCGGATTAATGAAAAAACTGATGAGAGAGAACGATGCGCCTCTTGAGCAGTATGAGCGGTTGGGTTTGAAGTAAGCGATAACGTTGTGCGGCCTGATCAACAATGTCATCACAGGATTGATATGAAGGCATTATGCGGATACAGCATCGCAGATAATGACAGCAAGATGCGATATTGTATCCGAACAATTTAAGCATATATTGACAATTTAAAGGAAACGATACAAAATGTATCTTAGGTGGCCGAATGGAGGGGTTCTACTGTTATGCTCCATAATATAATATTGGATTTGCGTGCTGTAGAGCGCAGCCCTCTTCTCACTGTTTTGGGGAATCGCGGATTTCACGCATTATTCGTTTACCGCATTGCCCATTGGCTCTGGCAACGCCGGATTCCTGCACTCCCCCTCCTGCTTAGCCGAACGATTCATATTTTCTACGCGATCGAAATCGACTACCGAGCACGGATCGAAGGGGGTGTCAACATTCTGCATGGCTTTGGCACAGTCATCGGACCGGCGGTCATAAAGCGCGGCACAGTCATATTCCACGGTGTTACGATAGGCCGAAACGGCTCGAAGCGGCGGCCCGATGGCGATCCGGTAATCGAAGAGGATGTCTTTTTGGGAGCCGGGGCAAAAATACTGGGGCGGATCGTCGTCGGTCAAGGCGCGAAGATTGGCGCCAATGTCGTCGTGGATCGGTCCGTAGCTGCAGGCGAAACGATTACTCAACGCAAACTCATGCAGCAAATGGTCCGCGAAGCCTTCCATTTGAACAATTATACATCAGATACTTCATGCGATGACCAAGCAGAATGTCCGGGCAGCTTTCCGACCGGATAGCCGCCGGCGTCTCCGGCTGGCGAACATCGCAGATGCCTTCATGACTGCGGTTCATTATTATTGACAACCTTTCGCGCGGACGGGTATGATTCTTCACATGGCCTTAGGACCATTGTCTGAAGACTTCGAAACGCGGATGGAGAATCTCACTTTGAACACGCATCTGACGGACCGCCGGGATAATCCGGCGTCGTCCCGCACCTCGTTTATTATTTTGATTGCAGCCATTCTTCTGGCAGCCGCCAACATGCGCGCATCCATTACTTCAATAGGGCCCCTGACGGGAGCGATCCGTGAAAGTACGGGCCTGTCTACCGGGGCCATGGGGTGGCTCACGACCATCCCGCTCCTCGGGTTCGCTTTGTTATCCCCGCTTGCGCCTGTCATCGCCCGTCGATTCGGCACGGAGCGCACGCTCGCGGCAAGCTTGCTCCTGATGACTTTCGGCGTCGCCATTCGGACGGTCCCTGCGGTTCCGCTGCTGTTCGTCGGAACTGCAGGCGTCGGCATCTCCATCGCTGTATGCAATGTGCTGCTGCCAGGCATCGTCAAGAAGAGCTTCCCGCACCGGATCGGACTGATGACCGGCTTGTACAGCATGACGATGGGGCTGGTGGCATCGGTCGCTGCCGCCGTCAGCGTTCCGCTCGCGCAGGGAGCAGGCTGGGGATGGCGCAACTCCTTGCTCGTGTGGGGAGCATTGTCGGTGATCGGATTGTGTGCATGGCTCGTCCAGTTCCAGTCCTCAAAAGCCAAAATCAGCGGCGCAGCCGCCCAGTCGCATCTCCATCGTACGAACATGTGGACCTCCGCGCTCGCCTGGAAAATTACGCTGTTCATGGGCCTGCAATCGTTCAATTTCTATGTCGCCGTCGCCTGGCTCCCCGACATCCTGATCAGCAAAGGCTGGTCGCCCGAGCATGCCGGCTACATGCTGTCGCTCATGCAAATCGCAGGCATTCCGTTCAATCTGCTGATCCCGACCATCGCCGAAAAGATGAAGGACCAGCGATTCGCTGCCGCCGCAGCGTCGCTGCTCTCTCTGGCCGGATATATCGGACTGCTCTCGAACCACTCGCTGGCGCTGACCGCCGCCGTCGTCCTGATGGGCATCGGGCAAGGGGCCTCCATCAGTCTGGCGCTCATGTTCTTCGCGTTGCGGACGAAGCACGCCGCCGATGCCGCATCGCTGTCGGGCATGGCCCAATCGATGGGATACGCGTTGGCTGCGCTGGGTCCGATCGGGCTGGGCTTCCTGCACGATGCCGCATCGTCATGGGCGTGGCCGATCACGGCAATGGCTGTCGTCGGCGGCATGACGGCCATCTTCGGCCTGTCTTCCGGAAAGAAGCGATTTGTGGAATAATCATATATAATGAAATTACACAAGCTCGGGAAAATGCGATGAGAGGAAGGGCGGAGAAAAAGTGATGCATGCATTCGTAATCGAACCTGCAGCCTATCAGGCGTTCGAAAATGAGGACGAGCAGCTTGATCGCTGCAAAGAATGGGGATTGCTGTCCGACAAAGCCGTAAAGTCCAAGGAGTACTTGTACAAGGGCAATAATCAGCAGCTTGGCTGCCGCATTGTCGGATTCGTCGACCCGTTTACAGCGGTGGTCGCATTCGACAACGGCCAGAAGCATTGCATCCATCCCGCATTCCTGAAGGAAATGCAGGCAGGCAGCTTCAATCAGAAACTGTTGGCGTCCGCAGACGATCCCGAGAATGGCGGAGAATCGGCGGCGGTCCCGGCAAAGAAGGAAGCCGCGGATGACGCGCCTGTGTCTGTGTCCGTGCCCTCACCTGCACCGGCAGCGGCAGACAAAGCCGCGCCACCGGCCAAACCCGCCAAATCGAAGTCCAAGAAACTGGAGCTTCCCGAAGAGAAAGTGAAGATGAAGGCGATCGTCAAGGAATTCGCCACGGTGCCGAACCATTTTACCGAGGCCGACGACGAAGTGATCGTCTACGAGCCGGTGTCCATGATCGAGCCGGAGCTCGAGCTGGGCAGCGCATGGTCCAGCCATAGCGCCACGCTCAAGAAGCTGGAGCTTGCCGTGGGCGATGCGCTCTCATTCGAAGCCAAAGTCGTGGCCAAGAAGCTGACCAAGCATCCCGTGCCGTACAAGATCAACAACCCGTCAAAAATCGTGAAGGATGCGCCGTGACGCGCATCCTTTTTTCATCCCATGCAGGATCCTATTCACTGGCGATTGCGCGGCAGGCAGCTTTCGATTGAACGGGTAACGACGTGCGCTCAAGGCTGTTTTGTCTGTGAGCCGGTCATGCCAGGGACGTATTGCGCCACATAGCGATCGCTTCGGCCGCTTCCCGTCCCATCGTTTTCCCCGTACGTGTATGCAAGTTCATCGTGACTCCCTGCAAAGTAGCCAAATATTTGGCCGTTGCGGGAAAGCCGCCGCCAAGCGCGGTATCGAGCGCCGTCAGCCGTTCCAGCACGGCATCGGCCTCCGGATCGCGCCGGACGCCCCGCTCCCACAGCTCCAGCACCAGACTTGCGGCAGCAGTCGTCGTAATCGCCATAACGCCGCCAGCCCCGCGATGAATCGCCGCCAGCATCAGCGGCGTGTTCGCCTGATAGACGATGCTGTCCGGCGCGCCCTTGATTTTGGCTTCGATGCCTTCCAGGGTGCAGGTCGTATCTTTGATGCCGCGAATGCCGTGACGGCCGGCCAACTCGCTATAGATGCGAGGGTCGATCAGATGCGGCTTGACCATCGGACATTCGTACAAGAACACGGGAACCGGCGACAGCCCGGCCATGCGGGCGAAATATTCGCCAAGCTTCCGCTGATCCGCGCCCATACCGTTCGGCGGGATGAGCACGACGCCGGATACGCCCGTTTGCGCCATCCGAAGCAGTTCCTGCTCGTGATCCGCCGGGTCGCGTTCCACGTTGGCGGTGGCGAAGACCGGCACTTGGCCGGCGGCTCTATGCACAGCCCGTTCCGCCAGGCGCAAGCGCTCGGCGAGCGTCAGCATCCCCATCTCGCTGCTGCCGCAGACGGCGAACAAGCCGTGCGGCCGCTGCGACAGCTGCCAATCCACATACCGGTCGTACGCGGGCCAATCAATGTCCCGATCGGGAAGAAACGGCGTCAGCAGCAATGCGAATACGCCCTGAAACTCCTGCACGGTTGCGGCCTCCTATGCGATTTCATCGTAGCGGTCCAATATTTCCTGCGGCGAGGCCGTCCCGGCTCCGTCCAGCTTGCGGACGGAGACGGCGGCAGCCAGGTGGGAGAACGCCACGGCTGTCGTTCCGCTGCAGCCGACGCCGAGCGCCGAGATGAATGCCGCGTTGAACGTATCTCCGGCGCCGGTAATGTCGATCGGCGGCGCGACAGCTTCCGTTGGCACGAATGCGCACGTTTCGTTCTCGATCCACATCGCGCCCTTGTCCCCCAGCGTCACGCAGCACGGCTTGCCCACGAGCTGCGACAATTGCAGTCCCGCCAGGACGATCTCCTGTTCGCTATCCGGCTCATCGCGATGGGCATTCCCCTTGATGCTGCGAATCGCTTCCACTTCATTCGGCTTGACGATCAGACCGCGGAACCAGCCGATCCGGTTGCGGCTGTCGACAACAATCAGTTTCCCCTGATTGGACCAATATTGCAGCCGCGCGAGCAGCTCTTGGTCGATCACGCCGTTGTCGACCTGGTCGACGACGCTGATTACATCGACGCGGGCCGCCATCCGGTCCAGCTCCCGGATCAGCCGCACCGTCGAAGCTTTCGCCAGCGCCGCCCGATTGACGAAATCGAGCCGGGGATCCTCCTGCTTCACCCCCTGCAAGCCGTGCCGAATCGTTTTGCAATACGTCGGAGTATAACGCCCTTCATCCGTCAGACAGTACGAATCATCGATTCCGTGCACGCTGAAGCTGTCCCGCAGCAGCGTTCCGCGCCAATCGTTGCCGAATACCGAGCAGATCGACACTTCCGCGCAGTTCAGCTTGCGGAAATTGACGGCGACGTTGCCGGCGGCTCCGGGAGCGTACTCTTCCCGGATGACCGGCAAATTATGATGGGGCGTCTCCCTCGACAGCTCGCTGATTCTCATGTCCGCGTGCCAGTAAATGTCCAGGCATCCGTCGCCGACAACGCCGATTTTAAGCGCTGATATTCTGTTCAGGATGTCCGCCACTTCGTCCCGGGTCAGAGCATTCGCGCCCGATGACGGCGATGATCGATTGTAAGGTGCATGAATGCCGATCGTAACCCTCTCCTTCTATTGATTTTCTCATTAAGTTAATTTGCCGTATCGAAGAAGATTTGTTCCACCCACATGCACAAGGCATGATAAATCGGCAGATGGCGCTCCTGAATGTCCGGCGTCAGCTCCCACGGGACCTTCACTGTCACATCGCACAGGCCAACCATCTGCCCGCCGCCGAGGCCGGTCAGACCGATCGTCGCCAGCCCCCGGACTTTGGCGGTCTGCAGGGCGCGGATCACGTTCACGGAATTGCCGGACGTGCTGATGCCGAGCAATACGTCCTCCGGCCGGCCGTATCCGAACACCTGCTGCGCGTAGATCATATCCGGCGCGACATCGTTCGCATAGGCGCTGGTGAGCGCGGCTGCGCCGGACAAGGAGATGGCCGGCAGCGCGCCTTGCAGGTTCGCGGCCAGGTAAGGACCGTCCTCCGGGAACATCGCGGCGAAGCGGTCGCCGTCCTCGGCCGGCAACGGCCGCTTGGACATGAAGCCCTTCATCAGCTCGCCTACGATATGATCGCCGTCCGCCGAGCTTCCGCCGTTGCCGCATACGAGCAGCTTGCCGCCGCGCCGATAGCCGGCAACGACCGTGTCGAACATCCTCATCAGATCCGGCAAGCACGCTTCCAGCTCCGGATACTTGTACAGCAATTTGCGAACGATCACCTCATTGTGCTGCACGGTCTTCCTCCTCCGTTCCCGGCGACGGCGGCCCTGCCGCAGTCCACTTCCTCCACAAGGCAGGGATCGTCTCCTGGTGCATCCCTTCGAAATGATAGCCTTTGCCCCCCAGGCTTGTAGGGCGATGAATAATGTTCTTGCGCGGCCTGTAGTAATAATCCCAATCCTCGTAGCCGACCTTGACGTGATAATCTCCCAGGCGAACGATATCGAAATTGGCGGTGACGATGCGCTGGACCGGGTAACCCAGGTTGCGGGAAATCGACAGCGCTTTGAGAAATACTTCGGGCCCGGTCACCGTGGAGCCGAAATTCAGGAACGCCCCGCCGTCCAGCCTGGACACGGTATGCGCGTACTGATGGAAATCCCGGCCGCTGGCGCCGCCCTGCGTCGCAAAATTCACCGCAGGATGCTGCTGAATGGCGTCCGTGCCGATCGTAATGTGCACGGTGCAGGCAATGCCTTGCTTCAGGCAGGCATGCAGCAGACTGCTGTCCCGGTAAGGGAACTGGTCCTGATACTCCTCCATGGCGAGCATCAGGCTTTCTCCGTACCCCATTCCGCTGCCGTAACCTCGCGCCAATGCGGCGTGGAGGAGATTGCCCGGTTCCCACCACATGCCCAATCTCCCTTGCGCCAGGGAGTCCGCGTCCCGTTCCTCCGTGCGGCCGAATGCGGCCAGCTCGAAATCCTGGAACGCTGCGGCTCCGTTCAACGCCAGATGCGTGATCCGGCCCTGCCGAATCAGATCGATCAGGAACAGATTGACGCCGCTGCCGACCACGTTCCCGCCCAGGTTGACCAACACGGGATAACCGCCCTGCCGCGCCTGCTGCAGGCTTGCGATCAATTCCGCGAACGGCTCGGCCTCCGCATCCTTCCATTGCAGCGGCGCCCGCGGGTCCGGCCTCGACAGCTCCCCGACATGAAGCCGATCCGACCGCTGCGCAACGGGAAACAGCACGCGCATCGCCGGGTCCAGCTTGCTCCTGTACGCCACGGGAGCGAATGCGAGACCGAGCTCCCGCTTGCGCTGCAGCAGCCGGTGGAACAACTGCGGAATCGTCACTTGATGCAGGCCGTGGAAGAGGAGCCCTTCCCCGCCAATTCCCCGCAATCTCTCCACCATATTGCGGCGCGGGCGGTAATAATATTCCGACTCCCGCTCGGAAGGCGTCCGGTCGGCCCGCGCCGGCACGATATCGAAATTCGCGGCGGTAATATCGTCCATCGGCAGCCCGGCGTTGCTGCACAAGCTCAGCGCCTTCAGGAAAATTTCCGGACCGGATATCGCCGAGCCGAAGTTGAGAAATACGCCGCCGCGCTCCATGCCGGCAATCGATTGGCAGATCGTATCGAAATCCCGTCCGCTCGTCGCGCCAAGCGCATGGAAATCGACGATAGGATGCTGATGAATGATGTCCGTTCCGATGGAAATGTGGCAGGTGTAAGGAACGCCGGCCCGCTGGCACTGTACGAACACGCAATCGTCGTAATGGGGAAACCGCTGCGGATTCCGCTCCAGGTAGCGATACAGGCTTTCTCCGTAGCCCAGCCCGGCGGCGTCCCCCTGCTGAACGGCTTCGTTCATGTAACGGCCCGTTTCCTCCCACATGCCGAAGGAGCCGTCTTCGATCGAAGCCGCCACATCCTCCGAGGTTTCGCCCAGAAACGCCAGCTCGAAATCGTGAATGCTCGTGGCGCCGTTGCCGGATACGTGCGTCAGAAAGCCGTGTCTCACCATCTCGATAATGTAGCGCGACATGCCGTTCTTGATCACATGAGCGCCCATCGACCAGACGACCGGCTTCCCGGCGGCCCGCGCTTGCACGATCTTCCCGATCAGCGCGTCGAACGCCTGCGCGGCCGAAGGATCGGTCGGCCACGCTTGCGGCGTATCCTCGTAAGGCCGGGCCATGTTCTTGATCGTCACCAAATTCGTGCGCGTGTGCACGGAGTTCGTACGGATATCGTCGAACGGGAGCTGCGGCGAGCGGATCATGACGTGCCCCCCTCCTTCACTTCGAATTCCAGCCACGAAGACAGCGTGCCGTGCGGCTCCAGCCGGAGCGCCATACCGCCGGCGGCCGCCTCGGCCAGCGTAAGCTTCGGCGGCACGTTGAACATCTCCAGGCCGATGTTGTATTCGCAGGAGAAGAACGGAGCATCGCCGTCTGCGGCAAAGTTCTGCCAATACCAGACGTACGGCCATACGCGATGATCCCAGCTCACCGCAAGCCCCAATCCCCGCTCCGGATGATCGATTCTGTACGTGCCGTCGACGGTGCGAACGGCGAGCAGGTCCCGCCGCGTGCCCGCCTCCGGCATGCGGGACAAGTCGACCGCCGCGCCGTCCTGTTCGGCATGCGGCCATGCCCATTGCTTGCCTGCCGACGGCTGCATGACGACCGCGCCGGGCGAGAAATAAATGCGCGATCTCGCATCCAGGAACGGCGCGCCGTATGCCAGATGATGCCCCCAGTTCGTCTCCATGTCGACAGGCGCTTCATTGCGCACGGTCTGCTCGATTCGAACTTTCGTTTCCCCGCTTCTCAGTATCATATCCTTCTCGACATAGAGCGGCAGCGAACGCAGCCGGTGGGTCAGACGGATATGGACTTCCTCCGGTTCGTCGCGAATAACTTGCAGCTGCCACGGATTGATCGCCGTCTCCCCGCGGTGCACGACGGCGCCGCGGTACGTGTGCGTATGGCTGACCTCCGGCATCATCTCCTGCCAGCCGCCGAGATAGGACATCTGGTAATCCGGGTACAAGGCATGGGGAGGCTGCAGCCCCATCCGCGTCTGCCAGATGAAATCCGTGTCCGTAGGCTTGTGCAGCCAGCGCGCCGGCTCTCCTCCGCGGTCGAGCAGGAGCAGGATTTGCAATTTCTCATTCTCCAGCAGCACCGAGCGGTATTGCCGGTACACCAGGTCGTCAGTTATTCTGCAACCGCTATTGCGCCCCATCAGATCGATCAACTCCAATCCGCCAAGCTGTCACGACAACCCCAGGACGTCCAGCCATTGCTCCGTCTGCAGGAAGTCGCCCGCGATCCAATCCGCCCCGGCCTTCTCCAGGCGAGCTTGCTTCTGCGCATCGATGCCTTCCCTCGCCCGCTCGTCGCTGGCCAGTCCGATCGCGAGCGAGCCCCGCTGCTTGGCCAGCCCGATCTCGACCTTCCCGTCGCCGATGACGGCAAGCTGCCGCCCGGACAGCCCGCTATTCTCCATAAGATCGGCCAGCACCTTCTCCTTCGAGCACTCGGCTTTGCCGATCGGAGCGCCGACGATTTGCTTGAAATAGCGGGCGACCCCGAGCACTTCCGCTTCCCTGACCACATCGGGATGATCCGTCCCGCTCGCGACGTACATCTCGATGCCGCGATCCTGCAGCAAACCCAGGAATGCAACCGAGCCTTTCATCAGGTAATCTTCCGCCCGCAGCTTGCCCTCGTCCAGCAGATCGACCTTCTCTTTCACCCGCAGCAGCAGCCGCCTGTTGTATTCCGCTTTATACGCCCATTCGTCGAGCACCGCGGGATTCCAACCTTTGCGGCTGACGTTCTCCGCCAGCCAGCGCATCTGGAACACCGTCTGAATGCCCGTCGACTCGTCGATATAATCGATGATTTCCTGTTCCAGCGCCTTATCGTCCGCATCCGACAACCTCGCGGTTCCGACGATGGCTTCCTTCATGAAAGGCGCCATCACTTCCTCCCAGCCAGCCCGCAGCGTGGACAGCGTGCCGTCGAAATCGAACAATACCGCTTTAAGAGCCGCCATCGTATTCGCCTCCCGTTCCTTCATCTTCCTGCCGTCTGCATGCGAATCCGGAAGGTCTTGAGCTCATACGGCTTGAAGAACGCCGTAAACCGATCGCCTTGCGACTCCATCGCCTCGGCTTCCCGCTCCATCAGGTTGACTTCCTCGACCTGCGTCATCGCGAAGCGGCTATGGAATGCCGCCTGCCCCCGCTTGCCGCCGTACTCGTAGCAGCGCACGATCCAGTCGTCCGAATCCTCGGCCCGCTTGATCGTATCCACGACGACATGCTCGCTGTCGCAGGAGAAGAAGCCGAGCGTTCCGGGAAGGCTTGCCGCAGTCGCAGCGCCTGCCGCCACGCGCAGCGGCAGGATCGGCGCATTCAAACGCTGTGCCTGTACCTGCGTGCCGGCCGTGAACCAGTCGCCGGCGTGCGGAAGCAGCGAATACGTGAACGCATGCTCTCCGATGTCCGCCGCCGCGTCCGGACTGATCGCCGACTTGATCAGCGTCAGGCGCAGCGTATGCCCGATCACATCGTGGCCGTACTTGCAATCGTTCAGCAGGCTGACGCCGTAATCCCGCTCCGACAGATCGACCCAGCGGTGCGCGCAAGTTTCGAAGCGGGCATAGTCCCAGCTCGTATTCCAATGCGTCGGGCGCTGCACGTTGCCGTATTGAATTTCATACGTGGCGGCGGTGGCGCGAATGTTGACCGGGAAGGCGACCTTCAGCAGTTGCTGCGGCTCGTGCCAGCTCACCTCGGTCGCGAAGTCGATGCGCGGATGCTTCGCATAGAGCGTCATATTCTGGCGAATTTCCGATTTGCCGTACGACCAGACGAAGCGAATGACGGCGCGCAGCGGCCCGCATTCCGCCACTTCCGCCGACTTCAGCGCTTCGATATGCCGCGTCTTCTCCATATAGAAAATATCGATGTCCCAGGCGTCGTGATCCGCCGGCTTGTCCTCATGCACGTCCAGCCGATTGCCGACCTCGCCGGCGAACAGAACGTCGCGCGCATTGATCTTGTCGTAGATCCGCGTCAACTGGCCGTTACCGTTCCATTCCAGCTCATAGAACGGCGTCGATGCGCCCGTCTGCGTCGCGACGATCGGCGCAGCCGATCCCGAAGCTGTCCGCGCTGCGATGTCGGCATCGCTCAGGAACGTGTAGCCCATCGCCGGAACCTGTACCTCCACCAGCGCCCGGGACGCATCCTCCCCGATTTCGAGCACCTCGTCCCGCTCCCAGGGAAGGGAGTTGAACAGCAGGTAACCGGCCTGCCCACCGGTGTTCACCGATTGCGCCAAGCCTGCCAGGCTGTCCGCCAGCGGCCCTGCGGCCAATCGCTCCGCTTCGGCATATTCCTCGTGGCAATCCTCGTACACCTCGGCGATCGACGAGCCCGGCAAAATATCGTGAAATTGATTGCGCAGCACGATTTTCCAACTGTCGTACAGCGACGTTTGCTGATATTGATCGAACCCGGCGATCGTGCCGTAGAAAGTCGACGCCATCTCCGCATTGCGTAGCAAATTTTCCATATAACGGTTCATCTTCTTGTTGTAAGCTTGCGAGGTATACGTCCCTCTGTGCAGCTCCAGGTACAGTTCGCCGTCCCAGCGGTGCACGTAACGGTCCGTCGCGTCCACTTTCTTCTCCAGCTCGCTGAAAAACTCGTCCGCCCGCCCGGTAACGACTTTGGGCAGCCCCGGCATATGCTCCAGCCGCCTTCTCATCTCCAGCATCGTCCGCGTCGGTCCGCCGCCGCCGTCTCCATAACCGTAAGACAGCAGCAGCTCGTGATTGATTTCCTTGTCGCGGTAATCCCGCCAGATGCCCGACACGGTTTGCGGCAGCACATGTCCGTTGTACGTATAAAATTTCAGGATGCTGTCGGGACTGCGGAACGGATCGGGTGTCGTGATGAAATGCGTTAAAATTTCCGTCCCGTCAATTCCCGACCAGTGAAACGTATCGTGCGGGAAACGATTGTAAACGTTCCAACTGATCTTCGTGGTCATGAAATAGCGCAAGCCCGCCTTCTTGAGAATTTGCGGCAGCGCCCAACTGTACCCGAACACATCGGGCAGCCACAAATATTCGCAGCGCGCTCCGAATTTCTGTTCGTAATAGCGCTGACCGTAGACGAGCTGCCGAACGAGCGATTCGCCCGAAGGAATGTTGCAATCCGATTCCAGCCACATCGCCCCGCCGGCTTCCCAACGTCCTTCCTGAACGCGCGCTTCGATCTGCCCGTAAATTTCTGGATAATCTTTCTCCAGATAATCGTAAAGTTGGGGCTGCGTTTGCAGGAAAATGTATTCCGGAAATTGCTCCATCAAGCGCAGCACCGTAGAGAACGAACGCGCCGACTTCTCCCGCGTATGCTTCAGGCGCCACAGCCAGGCCACATCGATATGGGTATGTCCGATGCACCTGACGATGACCTCGTTCGCGCTCGGAATCGCTTGCAATCCCTCCTGCAAGCTGCGGTTTGCCTCACCGATGCTGCCGTAGAACGCGGGGCTGCCCGGTTCGCGCCAATCCAGCAGCAGGAACGCCCGGTCCAGCGCCTGGAGCAGCCGTCCGTATTCCAGGCTGTTGCCGTCCAGCACTTGCAGCGTATGCCACACCGCCAGCGCCGTATAATACAAGTCGTCCGCATCGACGTCGAGCACGGCCAGCGAAGAATGCTTGATCTCGTGCTCCAGGTCGCTGCGGATGCCGGTATTGCCGTTCAGCCCGGACCATACCTTGAACAGCAGCTCCACCTTCTGCCCGATCAGCTCATTCGGCAGGAATACTTCCATGTGGTTGCTGCCGACTCCCTGGAACGGCTTCCCGTTCACATAAAGCAGAGATTCGAACCCCGAGTTGTGCCCATCTCCCGTCTTGCCGAAATCGAACAAGCCGAGCACCTTCATGCCGCTCCACTCGCCGGGAATCGTCACTTCCGCCCGCATCCAGGCCGTTACGTCCCTGCCCTTCCAACGGTCGCCGAGCGAGATCGAAGACCACTCGGTATCCGCCGGCGGCATCGCGCCTACAGTGGCGTCATTGTCGATCCAAAAATCATACCGGGGAACGTCCAGATGCTGCTTGTAACGGTACTTCTCCAGTTCGGTTATCCGTCTCTCCAGCTTCTTCACGGTCAGCAACATCGGATTCAAGCTGCTCAAGTTTATTCCTCCCGTATGCCACGCATAATCTTAATCATTAAATTAAAATAATTATAGCAAATCCTCTTTCGCGTGTAAACCGTGAAAATTCGACGGCTCGGTCGGATAGCGCAATCCCCAGTCTGCCCGCAGCCGGTCCATCGTCTCCATGATCGCGAGCGATTCCGCCAGGGGCATGATGCCGCTCTCCAGCTTGCCGGCTCTCATACATGCCATCGCTTCAAGCGCTTCATGCACGTAACCTTTAGGCTCGGTTGCGTCTATGTAGTTCTCCTCGTATTCTCCATGCACGGTCAGAAGCGCCTTCTTCGCTTTCCAGAAATCGGGAATGCGAATTTCTCCCTTCGAACCGAGAATGACCGCCTCGTGTCTGGTTTTCAGCCGGTGCCCCGCCATAATGGAAGCCATCGGGCCATGCTCGTAGCCGAATAGCGCAGTGAACACCTCGTCTACGCCCGTCGTGCCGATTTGGACCAGGCTTTGGATCGTCGACGGCTGTCGGCCCAGCACCATGGAAGCAAACGAGATGCAGTAAATGCCTACATCCAGCAGCGTGCCTCCTCCGAGCGCGGGATCGAACAAGCGGCTTGCAGGATCCCATACCGAGCGGTTGCCAAAGCGAAGATCGACCATGCCGATCTCCCCGATCGCGCCGCGGCCGATCCATTCCCGAACCTTGGCAATCGTCGGCAGGAAGCGCGTCCACATCGCTTCCATCAGAAACACCCGATTTTGTTCGGCTGCGTAAATCAGTTCCTTCAGTTCGTCCGCATTCATCGTGAACGCCTTCTCGCACAGCACCGCTTTGCCTGCCCGCAGGCAAGCCAGCGCATCTTCCTTGTGCATCGGGTGCGGCGTGCCGATATACACGATATCCACGTCCGGATCGAGCGCCAGTTCCTTGTAGCTGCCATAGGCGCGCGACGCTTCATACTTGGCGGCAAATGCTTCCGCGCGCTCCAGCGACCGGGAGCCGACGGCCACGATACGCGCATCCGGAGCATAGCCCAATTCGCCGGCGAACGTATCCGAAATCCGCCCGGGCCCGAGAATTCCCCATCGAATGATCCGGTTATCGCTCATGGCTTCGCCATCCCCCAATCGCTTCCGCGCTTTCTCCGCCAGTACCACATGGAAACGATCCATGCCGAGAGGAATACAGCGACCAGCAAGTAGCCCGCCATTCCGAAATCGAGGCTTTGCACCCATGCGCCGAACCGGCTGTTGCCGTTCCACTCGGAAGTCAGCAGTTGCGCCAGTTGCACCGTGCCGATCAGCACGGCGGCGATCACCGCGATCGTCGTAACGGACAGATTATATACCATCTTTCGCATCGGCGCGGCGGAGGACCAACTGTACGCTTTGGTCATCAATATGCCGTTCGTCGTATCCATCAACGTCATGCCGGCGGCAAACAATAACGGGAAAGACAATATCCCGATCATCGGAATCGCATCCTGGGCGGCGCTGGCCGCGATGCCCAACAGCGCAATCTCGCTCGCCGTATCGAAGCCGAGACCGAACAGAAATCCTAACGGGTAAATATGCCAGCTCTTGTTGACGAATTTGAAGAGGGGCCGCGTCAGTCTGGACAATAATCCCCTGGATTGAAGCAGCGTATCCAGCGCTTCCGGATCGGCGCGGCCGGCGCGAAATTGCTTGTAAACCCGGATCAGATGAACGAGAATAACGAAATTGACGACGCCGACCGTCAGCAGAAACAAACTCGAGACAGACGCGCCGACGACGCCTCCGATTTCCTCGAATTGCGGCAACCGGCTCTGCGCCCATTGAACCGAAATAACCGTCGCAATCGCCATGAACACCACAACGGTAGAATGGCCGAGCGAGAAGTAAAAGCCGACGCCGGAAGCATTGCGATTTTGTTGAACGAGCTTTCTCGTCGTGTTGTCAATGGCGGCAATATGGTCTGCGTCGAATGCATGTCTGAGCCCCAACGTATAGGCAAGCAAGCCGATGCCCCAGATCGCAGGATGATCGCGGGCGACGACAAGCAATAATCCGATGCCCAGCACATGCAGCAATGCAACGGGGATGCTGTATTTCCACCAGGCATGGCCTGAACGCAAATTTCTGTTTCCCATCTGTTCCAGCTCCTTCTTTCTCTCATTCATTCGTCCGGCTGCTTATTGCGCAAGGGAGGCGTAACCGGCTCTGGCCGATTCGTACACCTGTTTGATCGGGACGTTATGGGCTTTGGCCGCCGCTTCGCAATCGGCGAATTCGGGCGCGAACTGCACCGCCTTCCCGTCATACAAGCCTACTTTGATCCGAACAGGCCCCCATGGCGTCTTCACCTCCTCCGAACGCCGCTCCAAGCCTTTGCATTCCGTCCATAAATAGCGAATGCCCAGTGTAGTCGTTTCCTCAAACACGATTCTCTCGATCTCGGTCAGCCGCTTGAGAGACGTCAAGACGTTCAGCAGAAAGCCCGGACGGCCTTTCTTCATGAGAATCGGGATCCAGAACACATCGTGCGCCCCCGCCTCCAGCAATCTCTCCCCGACATAAGGGCAGAACTCCGGGTTCATATCGTCAATATTCGTTTGCAGCAGGAGCATGTCGCCTTCTTTATGCCCTTGCTTATGCTCAGGAATCTTCATCTCGTCAGACTCCCCTCAGTTTCTTAATGATTAAGATATTAAAGCCGGCGCCACCGTCAACTAATGGCCACCGGCTTTCACTTATATCTGCAGAATAATCGGGCTGGTCAATGCTTGGCTTACTTAAGTCGATCGTAGCCTTGCTGGTACAGCTCCGCGATTTGATCTGCGCCGATTGACTTCATTTCCTGCACATATTTGTCGTAATCGCTCAGCTTGGCTTCGCCGGTAATAAATTTGACAAACATTTCGTCGCGATACGTGTCCAGATCGCTGTACAAATTGGAAATCTTCAACGCATCTTCCGCTGTAGGAATCGGAGGCTGGAACGGTACATGCGCTTTCACCGCAATCTCTTGCGCCAATTTAATGCTCCACTCCTTCAAGCTCGCGTCTTTATTCAAGTAAGGGAGCTCAAAGACGCTTTCCATCCGCTGGTCGGTAACGATTGCCGGCGCATAGTCCTGACCCATGAACGTATCCGCCCCGAGCACCTCGGTCAAGTTATCCACATACACCGGCTTGTCGTTCACCATGTTGTAGGTTTTGCCCTCGATACCGTAAATCATATCCAGCTTGCCTTCTCCGGCCATAATGTAATCAAGCAGTCGAATGATCGCCACCGGATCTTTGGCATTCTTTGTAATCCCATAGGTGCGCCATACGAGCGCGATCGGATCCATCGGGTACACGGCTTCCGGATTCGTGAAATTGATCGGCATCCATACGGCGCCCGGCGTATTTTTCTGCACAGTGTTCTCCGGATTGTTCCATTCCGCAAAGGAAGTAATCAGGTTGCGCGCGCGGAAGCCAAGCCGGTCTGTCGATACTCGCTCGGTCAGCACGTTGCCGTCCGCCGTCTGGAAGTCCTTCGGGATCAAGCCTTCGCTGTACGCCTGATGCATCCATTCCAGAAACTGCTTGTATTCGGGAAGAATGTACTCATAAGTAACTTTCCCGTCTCTTACGGACCAGCCTGATCCCGATACGAGCGACATGCCGAACATCGAGCCAAGCTGCTTGTAATCGTGAAGCCCTCCACCCATAATGCCGAATTCATCCTTTTGGCCGTTGCCGTTCGGATCGTTGTTGACAAACGCGCGGATCGCGTTCATCAAATCGTCCGGCGTATGCACTTCACCCAATTTCAGCTTGTCCAGCCAATCCTTGCGGATACTCGGATCGCGCGTATACAGCTTGGAGGCAGTCAGGTTGCCAAGCGCTACAATATCGCCGTTCGGCAACGTTATCGCTTTTTTGTACTCCGGATGATCTTCCAGCATTTTTTTCAGGTTCGGCGCGTACTTGTCGATCAAGTCGTTCAGCGGCAGCAATACGCCTTCTTCCGCATACTTGACCAGATGGGAGCCGTCCGCGGTGCCTACAATGCTGACAACGTCCGGCAAATCTTTGCCGCTGCCCAACCGCATCTGCATGATTTGAGCGTACTCGGCGTTCGGAACGACATCCCATTTAATCGATATTCCCGTCGCCTTCTTCGCTTCCTCCCATACAATCGTTTTGTTGGTCAGAAAGCTCATGCCCGCTTGCTCGGAATCGCGGCCCATCCAGACGATTTCAAGCGGCTCCTGCACGATGGGAAGCGTATAATCGCCTTCCTTGTATTGGCCGTCCGTTCCCGAATCATTGCCGGGTTGGGGCGACTGGCTTGCGGATGATGGCGGATTCGTACTTGGCGTATTGGCAGACTTGTTATTGTTGCCGCTGCACCCGACGATCGTAACAATCAGAATTGCAGCCAATCCGATAAGCCAACTTTTTTTCAACATAGATAACCATCCTTTGCGTGTGGTTTAATGGTTTGGAGCAAAGCTTGAATGACATGCAAAGCCTTTCCCTGCGCATGCTCTCTCTCTTGGGCTCTTACGGCATCGTTTAGCAAATTCCCCTTACTCTTTACGCCTTGATGGACCCGATCATCACCCCCTTGGCAAAGTACTTTTGGAAGAACGGATAGGATATCAGCACAGGAAGCATCGTCACAATGATGGAAGCATATTTGATCCGCTGTGTAATGCCGATCACCGCAGTCGGGTCGTTGACCAGGAGCGGGTCCATCATCGTGCCGCTGGAAAAGTTGGTCGTGCCGAGCACAAGCAAACGTCGCAAATAGAGAGACAAAGGCAAGTAGTCGGCGCTTTTCAAATAAATCATTGCATTGAAGAACGCATTCCAGTGACCTACGCCATAATAGAGCGCCAGCACGGCGATGATCGGTTTGGACAGCGGCAGCACGATTCTAAAGAAAATATGAATGTCGTTGGCTCCGTCTATCTTGGCCGCTTCCGACAATTCATCCGGAATGGTGTTGGACAAAAATTCCCTGGCCATAATCAGGTTAAACACGCTTACGGCTCCCGGCAGCACCATCGCCCAACGCGTATCGTACAAACCAAGCTCGTTGATCAGCAGGAAATTGGGGATCATTCCTCCGCTGAAGAACATCGTTACCGCGATAATCATCGTGACCGGCGAACGCAGCATATAGTATTTGCGAGATAAGGAATAGGCAGCCATCAGCGTCAAGGCCAAATTGATGAACGTACCTACGAAGGTGTACCACAGCGTATTGTAATACGCCTTGAAAATCGAGCCATCCCCGAACACATCGGCATACCCGGCCCAGGTGAAGCCGACCGGCCATACGAATACTTCATTGCGCAAAATCGCATTGTAATCGCTCAATGAACTGGCAAGGATGAACAGCATCGGATAGACGGTAATACAGGCCACCAAAAACAGGAAGATCATATTTCCGATATCGAATATTTTCTCGCCTGTACTTTTTTTGATTAACATCTTCGGATACCTCCATCCCAAGCTGCCGCATTAAAATCCGGTTTCGGCATTACCATAGCGAGACGCTCGATACTTTTTTGCTGATGCTGTTGACGACGACAATCAGGATAAAGTTGATCACGTTATTGAAAAAGCCGATTGCCGTCCCGAAGCTGTATTCTCCGCCCAAAATGGATTTTCGGTAAACATAAGTGGAAATCACATCCGAAACCTCATAAATGCCCGGATTGTACATCAGCAATATTTTCTCGTAGCCGACTTCCATCAAGCCGCCGATCTGCAGGATGAACAGAATGATAACAATCGGCAAAATGGCGGGGATCGATACATGGAGCACCTGCTTGAACCTGCCCGCGCCATCAATCTGCGCCGCTTCGTAGAGCTCGAGCTGTACGCCGCTCAGCGCGGCCAAATAAATGATCGAGGACCAGCCGAAGCTTTGCCAAATATTCGAAAGCACATACAGCGGTCGAAACCATCCGCTGGATTGCATAAATGCGATCGGTTCGATATTGAAGACGGATAAAATGGCGTTGATCAATCCCGTTTCGGGCGACAGCAGAATGTGCATCATCCCGACAACGATTACGATCGATACGAAGTGCGGGAAATAACTGATCGTCTGAATCGTATTGCGGAACTTCTTGAACTTGACCTCATTGAGCAACAATGCGAAAATGATGGGAATCGGAAAAGAAAAGATCAATGTCATAACGCTTAAAATGATTGTGTTCTTAATGAGCCGAAAGAAAAAGATCGAATCGAAGAACGCTTCAAAATGCTTCATGCCCACCCATGGGCTGTCCAAAATGCCTTTGGTGAATGAAAAGTCCTTGAAGGCGACAATCAGTCCGTACATGGGCACATAACAGAAAATGATGAAGTACAACATGGCGGGCAGTACGAGAAGGTGCAAATACTTGTCTCGCATGAACCGGAACAGAAACTGGTTTCTTGCCGAAAGCGGCTTTTGTTGTTTCACCATCTCGATAACTCCTTTTTACCGGTCTCCTTAAGAAGGCGTTTACATTTCTGACATTATATTTTATTCATTAAGTTAATTAAACTATACTTCATAATGGATGCCGTGTAAACACCATTGCATGAATAATTTTAATTATTAAACTATTTAGTTGTCATAGCGATTCTTCGATGCAGCGACAGCGTTATAAATCCGACCGCTCCGATGACGGAGCAGATCGCGCCGAGCCCGAACAGCATCGAGAATCCGCCGCTTGTATGATCCATCAGCCATCCTCCGCCATTGCTTGCAATAATGTTGGCCAAGCTGGCGTTGACAACCGTAAATAATGTTTGTCCGGTATTTTTGAGCCCCTCAGGGCTCATCTGGAACGCGAAAGTTACGCCTGCCGCCATAAACAAGGCAAAGCTGATGCCGTGAAGCGACTGGCTTGCCATCATGATGACATACGACGGCTCAAGCGACAGCAGCCACCAGCGCAATGCCCCGCCGAGCGCTACAAATGTCAATACCGGAAAATAGCCAAATTTGCGAATCCAATATCCGGCCAGCAGAAACATCGGAATTTCGCTGATCGACGAAACAGCGTTCAGCATGCCGATTTTCTCCGATACTTCTCCACCAAGCTGCCCGACATAGACCGCAAAGAACGCTCTGTGGAAGTTGGAGCCGATGGAGACGAAAGCTACGAGCAGCAGGAAGAACAGAAAGGTTTTCTGCCTGAGCAATTGAGCCGCCCCTTGAACCAGCGAGCCCTTCCCGTGCGACCGGCCTCCTTCGGATTTAACCCCGCTCAGGGCAACCGCCACAGCAATCATCATGAGCAAATTGACCGCAAACATGATGCTGTTGCCATACACACTGTAAAGCATGCCGAGCGGGATGATGACGATCCCGTAGCTGATCGAACCGAGCACGCGGATCGCGCCGTAGCTCTGTCCGCGTCTTATCGCATGATTGACCGCGATCGAATCCGACAGCGGCATAACGGCGCAATAAAAAAACGAGTACAGCAGCGAAGTCACGATGAGCAGCCACAGGCCGACATCGGCGAACATATATCCGAAAGCGATGATCGGCGTAATGAGTATGCAGAAGGCAAGCACCTGCTTCTGAATGCCGAATCTGTCGCACAGGATTCCCCACAACGGCTGGGCGACCAGCCCGATCAACGGCCCGAGCGATGCCAGCAATCCGATCTGCTGATTCGTCAGTCCCTGCTCCGAATACCAGAATCCCAGAAAGGGCATGAACGCGCCGTTCGAAGCGTAGAAGAAAATAATATACAGGTGCGTTCCGTACTTATCTGGAAAGCTCCGCATACAGCTCCTCCGGCACCTTCGCCAAATACAAGTGCGGGATCCCGCTTGCATCGGAATTGAACACCACATATCGGCCGTCAGGGCTGAAGGATGGATGTGGATGAGTCCACTGCGGATGGCTCGATGAACTTCCCGTGTAGCAAAGTGTCTTGTACTTTTTCGTTTTGATATGAATGATTTGAATGCCGTTGTCCGGCCAGTTCGTATCTGAAACCATCCACTCGCCGTCCAGACTTGAAGAAGCATGCCAGAAGTGCTCCCCCTCGACGAGCCGCTCCGCTTGCTCATCGCCTTCGCGCATGACTGCGATGCCTTGATGGGCCTTCTCCAGATTCGACATGATTTTACCGGTTCCGCCGACCCACATCCAGTGACCGTTGCCATACGGCAAGCTGAATGGCCGCAGATTGCCGCCGTCCGCGTCGATTAGCCATATATTGCGATGCTGCTCGTCGGGACGCGTCTGAAAAGCAATCGTTTTGCCTTCTTGCGGCTCAACCTGGACATGTGTAATTCCCGGACCCTCATAGACGACCGTCGCCTCGCTGCCGTCGGCGGCAAAGCGAACGATGCCTACATTGCCGTTATCGAGCACCGCTTCTACGTAATAATGGCGGTCGTCGTAGGTGATGCAAGCCAGATCGAATTCGCCGGACAAACGCTCCAGCCGGTTGATCGTCTGCTCCTCGTACGTGGTCAGCGACGTGCGGCGGAACTCCGGGCCCACCATATAATAAAGCCATTGGCCGTCATACGACAGCACCGTTCCGCCCACCCCCGGATTGTCCGTCAGCCGGGTCAGGCCGGTTCCGTCGACATCTACCTTGAACACATCGATTTGCGAGTTGCGGCTTGCAGATTTGTAGGAATGAAACACCAGACTTTTGGAGTCGGGCGTAAAGGCATTGACGTGAAAATAAAATTTGCTGTTTACGGTAGGAAAGCTGCTGAGTTGCGTAATTTCGACACCTGTTCGGTTGTCCTGAAAAAAACGTCTTTCCGGCTGGTATTGTTGTCCTTTGGCCATAGTCGGTGCAACCCCTCTCCCTGTTTTCCGTTAATTTCCCAGCTCATCCAGAAGCGCTGTCGGAACTTCGGCAATATAAACATGCGGTATGCCCGTTGCATCGGAATTGTACACGACATACCGGCCGTCCGGGCTGAAGGATGGATGCGGATGAGTCCATTGCGAATGGCCTGACGTGCTTCCGGTATAACACAACGTCTTGTATTTCTTTGTGTCGGCATGAATAATCTGAATGCCGTTGTCCGGCCAGTTCGTATCCGACACAAACCATTGGCCGTTCAAGCTGGAGGATGCGTGCCAGAAGTGCTCGCCGTCGGCGATCCGTTCAACCTCTGCGTCGCCTTCCTTCATCGTTACAATCCCTTGATGCTCCTTGTGCAAATTCGACATGATTCGCCCGCTTCCGCCAACCCACATCCAGTGGCCGTTCCCATGCTTCAGCTCCAGCGGCCGCAGATTGCCGCCGTCGGCGTCTATCAGCCATATATTTCGCTGCTGTTCGTCCGGGCCATGCTGGAAAGCGATTGTCTTGCCCTCCGCCGGTTCGCACTGCACATGGGTAATTCCCATTCCGGCATAAACGATGCCCGCCTCTGTTCCGTCTGTCCGGAACCGGACGATAGCAACTTCTCCTCCGGGAAGCCGGCCTTCCGCAAAGTAGTATCGATCGTCGAATGTCGTGCACGCCAGTCCGGCAACGCCGACAAGTCCCTCGATGCGGTTGACGACCTCTTCCTCACAGGTGCTCATGCATACTTTGCGCAGCTCGCAACCGACCATATAAAACAACTGCTTGCCGTCGTAAGACAGCACAAGCCCGCCCATTCCCGGGCTGTCGGTCAACTGCACAAGACCGGTTCCGTCCACATTCACCTTGAATGCATCCGTTTGCGCATCGCGTTCCATGGAGCGATACGATTTGAAAACAAGCGATTGCGAATCCGGCGTAAACGCGTTGACATGAAAATACAGCTTGCTGTTGATCGTCGGAAATCCGCTTAGCTGGGTAATGCTTGCGCCTGTCCGGCTATCTTTCAAAAAACGTCTTTCGGACGGATATTGTTGTCCTCTCGCCATGTCCGGCACGCTCCTTTTCCTTCCGGCTGCAAAGCTTTGCCGGCATGCGCTTCGGCAAACGCCTTCGCGCGAATAACCACCCTTGTACAATGCAATTCGTCTTCCAGAGAAACCGGCATTTCACCCTTGCCGAGCAGGCTGTTCAAATAAGAATGGAAGTAAGGCGTCGTCGGCTCGCTGACATCGATCGGCCCTGCATCCTTGTCGCCGACAACCAACCGGGTTCGCGCGCCGCCGTCCACGCTTTCGACAAAGCCCTTCGTGCCGAACACGCGCAAATGCTCATTTCCCCATTTTCCGAAACCGGGCTGGTTCAAATAATTGACGACACAGGATGCGACCCCGCCGTTGTCCAATTCGAGCATGAGACTTGCCGCCATGTGCAATTCCCCGCCTTGCGCGCGCTGCGGGTTTCCAAGCTTCGTTTCGATGGCATATACCCGCTTGATGCGCACCGCTGCGGCATGCTCGATGAAACGGACGGCGTGTATGCCATTTTGCATCATGAGTCCGCCATCGACCAGCTCATCCTGGGGACGCCGATCATGGTAAGGATAGGACTTTTGCGCAAACACTTGAATGACTTCGCCGATAACGCCCGACTGGACGACACGGCGGATGGCATGGTAGGGGCGTTCGAAGGAAGTGCCGGCCATCTCCCGAAACATGAGGCCCGTTTCCTGCGAGACGGCAACTACGGCATCCAGCTCCTCCTCGGTAAATGCGCAGGGCTTTTCCGCATAAACATGCTTCCCCCTGCGCAAGCAAAGTATGGCTTCCTGCGCCTGACGCGCCCGGATCGGCGAGCATAGCGAAACGACATCGACCCGCTCATCGTCGAGCAGCTCTGCCAGCGAAGCATACTCCCGCACGGCCGAATCGGACTGCTGTTCCGGCGTCAGCATGCTTCTTCGCATGCCGGCGAATCCGACAACCTCCGCATCCGGGTGATCGACGAGCAGAGCATGAATTTGATGGCCGCCGTTGTTTCCGTATAGTCCGATTCCGAGCTTGTTCGCTCTTTCGCTGGTCATGGCCCGCATATCACCCTGCCCCTTCTACCTTTTCGATCATGCCCGACAGGTCGGCCCGACGCATCGCTTCAATAATCTTCAAGCCTTCCACAATATCCTGCATGTATGCCTGGCTGTTCAGATGGCGCTTGTTCACCGCTTCGTGAAATACTTCCCATTGGTATCGGCCGCTGCCGCCCCGCGATGGAGCCTCTTCGATGATCCGTTCCCCTGTCGCGCCGTCTTTGGCAACGAGCGTCAATGTTCCCGTTTCGCCTCGCGCCGTCGGCATGACGTTGACATAAATCGTTCCATGCTCGTAGTTGATCGTCATCGGGCCCTTGTAGCGCTGGGTATCGTCGATGCAGAAGCTTCCGAATATGTTGGCCAGCGCGCCATTTTGAAATTGAATGCTTAATTGCGAATTGTCGGCTGTCGGTCTTTCCGTCAAGAGGCGCGTGCTCATCACGGCGACTTGTTTGGCGGCGCCAAACAATCGCACCATGTCATTAATAATGTAAATGCCCAATCGGAAAATCGGCGCCACCGGACAACGCGCCGGATCATCGTACCAGCTTCCGTCCGGCTTCTCCAGGTAGTTCACCCATATATCGGCACGCCAGCCGACCGGTCTGCCGAGATCGTAGCGTGCGGCCCATTCCTCGATCTGCCGCAGCGTCTCATGCAAGACAGGGCCCGGCGAGTTCAGATGCACGATTCTTCCCAGCTCATTCGCTTCTTCCAGAACTTCCAGCGCCTTGACCGGGTCGAGCTCAAACGGCTTGGTAGTCATCACATCCCGACCGCTGCGGATGATTTGCCGAATCAACGCCGCTCTTCCTGCAGGAGGCGTATACAGGCCGATGACCTGCACTTCGGGATCGGCCAGCACGCCGTCCAGCGAGTAAAACGCTTTCGTCTTGTACTTAGCTGCGGCTTCATCCGTCTTGATGCGATCAATGTCGCATACGCCGTAAAGCGCAAAATAGGGATTTCCCTCTCCTGCAAGCATTTCCTCAATGACCGTGCTGCCGAATCGAAGTCCTGCAATGACGATTTTGATTTTCTCTTCCATTGTTCGCTCCTACTGCTGCAGGGACTGCTTCAATGCATCCGGTATTTTCGCCAGATACATCTGAGCCGTTCCCGTAATATCGGAATTGTACACCACATATCGGCCATCCGGGCTGAAGGACGGATGCGGGTGCGACCATTGCGGGTGCGAGGAAGAGCTTTGCGGCAGACACAGCGTCGAATACTTTCGCGTCTTGACGTTAATCAGTTGAATGCCGTGATCGGGCCAGCTCGTATCCGAAACGATCCATTCCCCGTCCCGGCTGCTGGCTGCATGCCAGAAATGCTCGCCTTCAACCAGCAATTCGGTTTCCCGATCGGCTTCCCCCCGAATTGCGATTCCTTGCCGACTCGCGGTCAGGTTGGAGAGGATGCGCTTGGTGCCGCCTAGCCACATCCAGTGACCGTTGCCATGGGCCAGTTCGAGCGGACGAACGTTGGAGCCGTCGCTGTCCATTAACCAGATGTTGCGATGCCGCTCGTCCGGCCGATGCTGGAACGCGACAACCTTTGCCTCGGACGGCTCGCACTGCGTATGGGTAATATCGTCCGACGTGTAGATAATATCCGCTTCCTTGCCGTCCGTCGTGTAACGCAGAATGGCTCTCAGCCCGTTGCGGAGCGTGGCGTCCGTGAAATAGACTTTGCCGTCAGGACTCATGCTGGCATTCGTCGTTGTGCCGGCGGTGTTGGCCGACAGCCCGGTCGAAGGAAGAATGCCGTCGATGAAACCGATGGTCTCTTCCTCGAAAGTTGCGATCGACACCCGCCGCAATTGTCCATGGCAGAGGTAATACAACCACTTGCCGTCCGGCGAGACGACAGGGCTTCCGGCCTCCGGAGCGTCGGTCAATTGCGTAAGACCCGTTCCATCGATATTGACTTTGTAAAGATCGACACCCGAATCCCGCGTCGGATTGGAAAACACTTGAAAGACCAGTGTTTGGGAATCGGACGTAAAGGCGTTCACATGAAAATACAGCTTGATGTTAATGCAAGGAAAGGACGTTAATTGCGTAATTTCCGCGCCGCTCTGCGAATCGATCAGAAATCTTCTCTCCATGCGATGCACTTTGCCAACCAATGAACTTTGCACCCAGCAGGCACCCCCTGTTAATCAACTCAGGCTTCCGCAGCCTCAAAATCGTCATTCGCAATTCAATTTACTTTTTCATTAAATTAATTGTACGCAAAAAGCCGCAGCTTGTAAAGAACTAATTTAAAGCCCGCTCCATCAGAGCACAAGCTCGGAATCCAGCACGTCGAGCGGCCGCTCCATCAGCTCGCCGAATACGAGTGAAGCCGCTCCCACCGCGCTTTGAGAAGTGCCGAAGGATGCAGATTCAATAATGACATTATTCCGTGCGGACGGATACACGCTGGCCTGCACATGATGACGAATGCGCGGCAAATAGCTTTCGAAATACGGAAATAGCTTCCCGCCGAGAATGATCAGAGCCGGATCGTACACATTGAAAAGCGTTGTAAGCGTCGATTCCATAATTTGAAGGGTGGATTCCAGACAGCGTTCCGCGCCAGGGTCCTTCGCTTGCACCGCCTGGAAAAACTCCTCGATAGAGCTTCCTTCCTTCCTGGGACTCCAGTGACGCAAAATACCCGGGATCGAACCGACGGTCTCCCAGCATCCGCGATTCCCGCATTCGCACAATTCTCCTCCGGGAATGACCGTGATATGGCCGACCTGGCCGTACAGCCCGTTGGTGCCCATCAGGATTTCCCCTTTGGACACTACGCCGCCGCCGATGCCGTGACCCATGGTAATATAGACAAAGCTGTCTTCCTTGTGCTTCCGGCTATGTCCGAACCACCGCTCGGCCAACGCGGAAGTGCGCGCATCGTCATTCATGACGATGGTTCTCCCCAGCATAAGCTCCAATTGCCGCTGAATCTCGAAATGCTCCCAGTGCGGGAAATTCGGCGGCACGAGCAGCACGCCGTCCTTGAGATTCATCGGCCCCGGAATACTCAGTCCGATGCCCAGGAGCTTGTCATTCTGCGCGGAAATTTGCGACATCATCTCGCGCACGATCCGGACGACGCCCTCCAGCACCTCGTAAGGGTCCGTATTTCTGTCCGTTGCCACTTCTTGGGATTGCAAAATATGCCCGGTCAAATTCGTGGTCACCACTTCGTACGAGCTGCGTCCGATGTCGATTCCGATCAGCTTGAAGCACTGCTCGTTGAGACGCAGCATCACTCTTCTGCGGCCGACGTTGCCTGTCGTCAATTCCGTTTCCTTCAGCAGACTGACTTTCAACAAATCCTGGGTCAGGTTGGTAATGGTTCCCGAGGTCAGATGGGTCTCATCGACCAATTCAATACGGGATACCGGTTCCAGATTCCAAATATGCTTCAGTACCTGTGACATATTATGCTGCTTGATTTGCCGCAAATAGCCTGCGTTCGTATTTTTACTCACTTTGATCCCTGCCCATTGTTTTGAAATCGCGCCTCAATACTAACAATAAGATAAACCTTTCCAATGATCAAGGTATTTACTTATTCCCTAAACTTATTTATAATTTGGTTACCTTGCCGGTCAATGATGAAGTTGCTTCCGTAATTTTCTTAATGATTGACTGAAATTCGAACGACTGCTATATCCGGCAAGTCCGAGGAGGTTGCACCGTGAACGATCCTGCCCTGTTATCACTTGATGCCAAAGACGAACGGCTCGGGGAGCTGCTGCGATCGATGGGCGGAGCCCTTGTCGCTTTTTCCGGCGGTGTTGACAGCACTTTCCTGCTGAAGCGGGCCAGGCAAGAATTGGGCGCCCGGGCCGCCGCCGTCACCGCCGCCTCGGAAACGTTCCCGACGCGCGAATTCAACGCGGCTGTCAAGCTCGCTGCCGAGATCGGCGTAAAGCACCTGCTGACGGAAATTTCCGAGCTGGACAATCAGAGCTTCGTCGCCAATCAACCGGACCGCTGCTACCATTGCAAAAAGGGGCTTTACACTCACCTCAAGCGAATCGCGAAGGAGCAGAAGCTCCCCTATATACTGGACGGCACGAATGTGGACGACCTCGGCGACTATCGCCCGGGCCTTGCCGCCAAGTCGGAGGAAGGGGTGCGCAGTCCGCTGCTGGAAGCCGGCATGACCAAGGACGATATCCGGACATTGTCCAAGTCGCTCGGACTGACGACCTGGAATAAACCGTCGTTCGCTTGCCTGTCTTCGCGGATCCCCTACGGCACGCCGATCGAGCGAGCCAAGATCGACCAGCTCGATCAGGCGGAGCAATATTTGCTCGATCTCGGATTTTATCAGGTCCGCGTTCGCCACCACGGCGAAATTGCGCGCCTGGAGCTGCTTCCGCAGGACATGGGCAAAGCGTTGGAGCATCATGCGGAAATCAGCGGGACGCTGCAGAAGATCGGCTTCCGGTATGTAACGCTTGATCTTCAAGGCTACCGGACAGGCAGCATGAACGAAGCGCTCCCGCGAGGTGAACAAGGATGATCGGGGAAGAACGCGACGGGCAATTAGATACTGGCTTCGCCGTACTCGATACGGCGCGGGAGCGGCGAATCGGCTTTCCCGAGGTGATCTACGGAGAAGGCAAGACGGCAGAGCAGCTTGCACACCTTGCAGAGCGGATGAAGGAGCGCACGGACAAGCTGCTCGTCACCCGGGTCGATGCCGACAAAGCGGCGCACGTGACCGCGCAAGTTCCCGGCATCCGCTATCACCCGGATGCCCGGGCGCTCACCGGCTTCGACGGGCTCCCGCCCACGCTCAGAGACGGCTATATCGCCGTCGTATGTGCGGGCACCTCAGACTTGCGGGTAGCCCAGGAGGCGGCGATCACGCTCGAAATGATGGGCAGCCGCGTCGAACGCATCCATGACGTGGGAGTCGCCGGCATCCACCGGCTGTTCGCCCGGCTCGATACGATCCGGGGAGCCGATGTCGTAATTGCGATTGCGGGAATGGAGGGCGCGCTGCCGAGCGTGCTGGGCGGCCTGATTGCCGGCCCGCTCATTGCCGTTCCGACCAGCGTCGGCTACGGCACCGGGCTGAACGGATTGGTCGCGATGGGCGCCATGCTGAATGCCTGCGCGCCGGGCGTGACGGTCGTCAATATCGACAACGGCTTCGGAGCCGCTTACGCGGCGGCAAACATACACAAGGCCATTCGGCTGGAAAGGAAGCATTAATTTCTCATCCATATTTCGACACGCTTCCGACATTTCAACGCAACCCGATGTCCTCGAACCGATTGGCCAGCGTCTCGCGCAGTATTGCCCGAATCGCTGCGACGGCCTCACCTTCCGTCCGCTCTGCCCGGCGCAACAACGGGATCACATCTGCCGCCTTTCCCTCCATGTACAAGGCTTCCGACTCTTCGAAGATCCGCGCCAGCTCCGCGTACGGACGGACAAGCTCGCCGTATTCCTGGCGATATTGACTGAGCGTCAGGACATACGACGCGATATCGCGCTTCGACGCCCGATAGCAACCGATCGTATGCGCAGCGCCTTCGCGGTCGTAATCGCCGCTGCGCAGCGCATCGATGATCGCGCCATATGCGGCCTGGCCGCAGGCGTACCGAGATTCGGGCAGCATCCGATCATGCGTCTCCCACTTGAAGACAGCTTGCACCAACGACTCCTTGTAAACTTCGGCCAAGTCCAATTCAACCTGATCTTCGAACACCTGATAATACCAGTAGGGATCCCGGTTGCAGCCGAACTCGCCATAATGCAAGCCCCGAGCGTGATTCGTCGTGCTGCCGTCGCGATAATAGAGCGTCTCCTCGCCGTCATCGTAGCCGACTGCAACGGCGAACCCGTCCTTCCAGATGACGGCCCCGATTCCACGGTCAATGGACTGTTTGAGAGCAACAATCGCGTGCTTCCGGTATAGCGGGAAGGTAGGGTCAAACGAAAATCCGGCTTGCTGTGATGTCGTGAACCCGAGAAAATCCGCCGCAAGGAAATTTTCAGCTATCCAGTTGTATGCGGTCGGCGATTCCGCCGTCAATCGGCGGTTAACGTTAAACCGGAACGCCGATACCGACATCCCGGACAGCTCCGGTTTGGAAAATGACGTCCACCCGCAATGAGCGAGAATGCCGTGCATGGCATCCACATAGCCCCGGGATGTGCCTGTCATCCGCAAATCCTCCAGCATTCGGCGCCCCATCGATATTTCCCTCCTTATCTTGGCGAATGAGAGCCCCACCTGGGTATCGTCGTACGCTTCCGATCCGGATGTCGCCCGGACAATTGCCGAAAACAAGACATCGTCTGCTCTTCCATCGCCAATGCCCGCTTCAATGCCCGCACCAACTCAGGTAATCGGCTTCGCATCACCTGTCGACCATGACCCGTTTCCGCGATCAGGCCATTTATTTCCGAAACCTCCCCGACAAGCTGCTCATACAACAAAGTGGCCTCTAGCAATTCCGGCCAGACGCCCCTCGCTTCAGACAAGTACTTCACGGTCTCAAGCTTGGCAGCCAGATACGAATCCAGAATATGAATACTCCCACCACTTACCTAAGCTATTGCTTCGGTTGAAGTGGGGGTTTCTGATGTTTCATCTCTGTACATTACAGGATCCTTAACATCAGTGGAGTTGACACGTTGACGGACTGGTTACCGCCCAACCCCGCTATCCCATCGTGGATTACCTTTGGGAATACTTTGCGCATGATATTCGCAGCAGCGTTCACATCAGCATGGACCAAGTGGTTGTTCCGACTTCGATACAAGCCGCGATGAATCCGCCTGCCTGAGAAGGTTCTGGTGACGCCTTCTTCATACTTGGGCAAAGGATCGCCGTCCAGGAAGCTGGCTTTGGAGGTGTACGCCTCCTCGGTGAGGATCACCTCGATGCCCAGTGCCGCCGCTTTATAGCGGATCATCGATACGAGCATCTGATGCGGAAGATGGCAAAACGACTGGTTGTTGCGTCGTCCCATGCCGGGTTCCGTCTTCCATCCCTGGTTATAGCCGATGACGATCGTGCCAATCTGCTGCTCTGCCGCGAGCCTGACGATGTAGTGACTCGCCTTGTGGAACGTATCCTTGATTCTCCGGTGGCGCTTCAGGTGCAGACGCTCCAATCGCTTGGACGTATGCGCGCCTTCATGCGGCTGCTTCCCTTGCCGGAGAATCCCGGTATAATGCGCCTTCAGCTTGTTGTAGTACTGGTTGACCGCTTTGATCGGCTTGCCCTTCACGCATACCGGCTTGTGCCCCGTATTCGTGACGATGGTTGCAAGCTGATCGATACCCGGATCAATCGCCAGCACACGCTCTTTGTTGACATCCGCCACTTCTGTCAGGCAGACGGAGAAGACCAATTCCATCACATACTGCCCGTATTTCGGAAGAATGCGAACCTGCTTCAATGTGCCGTCTGTGCACCCAAGCTTGCCGATGTTAAGCCTATGTCTTGTTATGGGGAGTTTGAGGTATTTGCGGTCTTTGATCTCGCAGTCCTGATTGGTGAGTACGACTTCCTTCGCTTTGGCACGGGTGTAACCTGGAATGTGCGGCCTTCCGGCGTACTTGTCAGGATGCGCACGATAGTCCTTCATGCTGCTGAAAAACGACTGCCAATTGGCGAATACACCCTTCATCACCCATTGGCTGCATTGGGCAGGCATTGCCCGGTAATCCGCTTGCTCCATCACCTTGAACAAGCAATCCAGAAAGGCATAATCCACGTAAGGCGATGTCCGCGACGGCAGCTCGAACAGGTGACAACGCGAGTTCGTACGTTGGTCCGTCGGATTCAAAAGCTGCTTCCGTATTCTCTTCTGATGGGCTTCCTGTTGGCGTTCGTTCATTAAGTCAATGTTCGCCTGTAAAGTGTCTATGACTTGTTGTTGCAAAGGCTTAAGAGGCTCGTCTTGCCGGAGCGCTGTAAACACTTGGCGGATATAAAAGTTCGTTGTATTATGCAAGTTCTTCGCTTCTTGGCACAACCGTTCCGCGTAGGCAAACAACCGATGGTCGGGCTTTATCCATACTTCATACGTTCGACATGAACGATCCGTTGCATCGGTGGCTTAAGTATATGGACGAATCGATAAGCGAAGACCAACTGAAGGAGCTGATCGAGATGGAAGCGACCATCCGCACGGCAGAAAAACGGTTGACGGAGTTGAGTCGGGATGAAGAAACGCGCTTGTATTACGAGGTACGGGAGAAGGGAATTCGCGACGAGGTGACCCGGATGAACGCTGCCCGTGAGGAAGGCGAACGAAAAGGCGTGCGCCAGATTGTCCAAAACATGCTACTCAACGGAATTGACGTGGAGACGATTGTACGAATGACTGGACTCTCGTCGGAGCGAGTTCGCGAACTGATTGATCCGTAAGAAGTTTCCGAAATGGAAACAACGCCTGCACGGTTTTCGTGAAATAATGAAAATGACCCGCCGGATTTTGCGGGTTATTTTGATGTGCGTCAAGCCCCAGCAAGGCACAACTGATTGATCCCACTATCCCACGGATGCCTCCTCCGACAAATCACAGGACAAAAGTATAAATTAACGTAGCCCATGACAAATACATCTCCTGCAAATTCAAATAGAATAAAGTCATATTTGAAGGCGAGAAGGAGAGGCGTTCAACCATGACAAACACGGTGCGACCCGCTTATTTGGACAATTACAAGGAATTGTACGAAAGCAATCCGCGCGAAGCCAATCTGGCATGGTTCCGACAGGCACGGTATGGCTTGTTCCTGCATTACGGACTGTACTCGATCATGGGCGAGGAGTACGCCGCGAACGAGAAAGTCGCCGAGTGGTCGCAGTTCAACCGGAAAATTCCCGTTGCCGAATATGCCTTGCTGAAGGAAAGATTCACTGCAGAGCACTTCGACGCCGATTATATTGCCTCGTTCGCCAAGCGCTGCGGCATGCAATACATCAACCTGACGACGCGCCATCACGAGAGTTTCTGCCTGTTCGAAACGAAGCAGACGGATTTCAACAGCTTGAACTCCCCTGCCGGACGCGATCTGGTCAAGGAGCTGGCCGAAGCCTGCGAGAGGCACAAGCTCGGATTCTTCCTCTATTACTCGCATGGGCGGGATTGGAAGCACCCGCATGCGCCGAACCTCGATGAATGGGGCGGTGCAGCCAGGCCGTTGTACGATGTGCCGGAACCCTCTTACAAATATGGCGCAGAGAACAATCTGGACATCTATCTGGATTTCATGAAGGTGCAGGTTACGGAATTGCTGACGCAATACCCGACGGCCGCGGGGATTTGGTTGGACGGCATTGCTTTGCCGTTGAGCGGCGATTTCCGGAAGTTCAAGTGCGATGAGTTGTATGCGCTGATCCGGTCGTTGTCGCCCCATGCGCTTATATCATATAAGCAAGGATTGCTGGGGACGGAGGACTTCTTCGCGCCTGAGCATAAAGTGCCGACACGGGTCGACGATGATGGTGAGGATTATCAGAAGAATGCGAGCCGCTTGGGTAAAATTGCCGAGCATAGAGAGAAGATTATCGAGGTGTGCACAACGATGATCAAGGATCCCGTGTCGTGGGGTTACCGCCCGGGCGCTGTGCATCTGACGGAGGACGAGGTTTGGGCGAAATTGGAGGAGTCGCATAAGGGTCAGTATAACCTGCTGCTCAACATCGGGGTGATGGCTGACGGTCGGCTGGATCCGCAAGATGTTCAGGTGCTGGAGAAAGTCGGGGAACGTCTGCGCGCTGCCCATGCTTAGCAGGCCGGCGCTAACCGGGCGAAACCGGGTTGCAGCGCCTCGGGCGTTGCGTTCGCGATCCCTAACCGGGCAAAAGAGACTGTCGATTAATTGTTAACAGAACGCATTCCGCACGAAGCATCGCTCTTTCGCCTAGCCATCCGTCGTAACGGAACACAGCGCCCTTATCCGGTGAAGAGAGTTCCGCTCTGGATTTTAACGGAACACAGCGCCGTTATTCCGCGGTTTTACAGTGACTTTGGCAATGTTTGTCGTTGATAAGGGCCTACCGTTCCGTTAGCTTTTCCAAAACACCCTTTATTGCCGATTAAGACTTCTGGGTTCCGTTACGCTGCCTGCGCAGGTTGTTTGACCCGATCCACAATTAATCGACAGTCACCAAAACCCGGCTACAGCGCCTCGTGCGAGGCATTCGCGGCCCCTAACCGGGCGGAACCCGGTTGCAGCGCTTTGGGAGTTGCGTTTGCGATCTGTAACCGGGCAAAACCCGGCTACAGCGCCTCGTGCACGGCGTTCGCAATCCCTAACCGGACGAAACCCGGCTACAGCGCTTCGGCCGCGGCATTCGCGGCCCCTAACCGGGCGAAACCCGGTTACAGCGCTTCGGCCGCGGCGTTCGCGATCCCTAACCGGGCGAAACCCGGTTACAGCGCCTCGTGCGCGGCGTTTGCGATCTCTAACCGGGCAAAACCCGGCTACAGCGCCTCGTGCGCGGCGTTCGCGATCCCTAGCCGGACGAAACCCGGTTACAGCGCCTCGTGCGCGGCGTTTGCAATCCCTAACCGGACGAAACCCGGTTACAGCGTCTCGTGCGCGGCGTTTGCGATCCCTAGCCGGGCGAAACCCGGCTACAGCGCTTCGGCCGCGGCGTTCGCGATCTGCCGGTTGTCGTCCGAAGCATAAATAACCATAAGGAGTGGACCGCTTTGACCAAAGACTGCAAGCAGCCGTGGTGGAAAGAGGCCAAATACGGCATGTTTATTCATTGGGGGCTGTATTCTCATATTGCAGGCGATTGGAACGGGGAAACCACCACCGGCTCAAGCGAATGGATCATGAAAAATATGAATATCCCTGTAGAAGAGTATGCAGCGAAGGCGAAGGAATTCAACCCCGTTCGCTTCGATGCTGCGGAAGTGGTCGGCCTTGCCAGGGAAGCGGGCATGAAGTATATCGTCATTACCGCCAAGCACCATGACGGATTTGCGATGTATCGCTCGTCATGTTCTTCCTTCAACATTATCGACGCCACGCCATTCGGCAGGGACCCGCTTAGGGAGCTGGCGGACGCTTGTCGGGAAGCGGGCATGCCACTCGGCTTCTATTACTCGCAAACCCAGGATTGGTACGAACCCGACGGCTTCGGTTATGGCCCCGAGCCGAGCGAGGAGCAGTTCGCCAGATACCTGGACAACAAGTGCAAGCCGCAGCTCAAGGAACTGCTGACACAGTATGGCGATGTCGCCCTGATCTGGTTCGATACGCCGGCCATGATGTCCAGCGAACAAAGTCGGGAGCTTGCGCAGTTCGTCAAGCAAATTCAACCGCAGTGTATCGTCAGCGGCCGGATCGGTCACGAGCAAGGAGAATATATGAGCACGGGAGACAACATGATTCCGGCTCTCCCCTACTTCGGAGATTGGGAAGTTCCCGCTACGATGAATCGTGCCTGGGGCTACAAGCGCGCGGAAACGAATTGGAAGACGCCGCAGGAAATCATCGAACGGTTGGTGAAGATTAATAGCAGGGGCGGCAATTACTTGCTCAACATCGGACCGGACGGGACAGGCGTTATTCCGGCTGTCAGCCGGGACATCCTGTTGCGGGTGGGCAGTTGGCTCAGAGACCATAGCGACAGCATCTATGTCACGCAGCCTGTGCCCGTTTACCCTTATGAACTGGAATGGGGCATGTTTACGTTCAAGCCAGGCAAGCTGTTCATGCACGTCTTTCATTGGGGCAAGCTCATTAAAATTCCATGTCTGGCCAATAAAGTGACCAGGGCGTACGTGCTGAAGACGGGACAGGAGTTGGAATTCGTACAGCGATATTCGCCTGCGAACCAGCAGTATATTGTGATTCTCTACCTGCCTGACAGCCCGCCGGACGAGATCGATTCCGTTCTCTGCCTCCAGGTGGAGGGGGAGAGCCCGCAATTCGACTCGCTGGATACGTTGTGACTCGCTTAATTCCTTGCAGCTCACTTTATTCCATGTGAGGAGATGAACCTGCATGAGCAGACCGAATATCGTATTCGTGTTGACGGATGACCAAGGATACGGGGACTTGGGCTGTCACGGGAATCCTTGGATTCGCACGCCGAATATCGACGAGCTGCATCGCGACGGCGTGCGCTTTACCAACTTCCACGTGGGTCCGACTTGCGCGCCGACCCGGGCGGGGCTGATGACGGGCCACTATGCAAACAGCACCGGCGTATGGCATACCATCGGCGGCAGGTCGTTGCTGAGGCGGGATGAATGGACGCTTCCTTCAGCCTTGGGGGAGAACGGCTACCGGACGGGCATTTTCGGCAAATGGCATCTGGGTGACGAGTACCCGTATCGCCCCCAGGACAGAGGGTTTCAAGCCTCGATCGTCCATGGGGGCGGCGGCATCAGCCAAACCCCGGACTATTGGGGCAATGATTATTTTGACGACACCTATATGGTGAACGGAGAACCGCGGGCTTTCACCGGCTATTGTACGGATGTGTTCTTCGGTGAAGCGCTCGCGTTCATCGAACAGAGCAAGGATGAGCCGTTCTTCTGTTATATTTCCGCGAATGCGCCGCATGTTCCTTATAATGTGGAAAATCGGTATAGCAATCCGTACAGAGGAAGCGTGCCCGAGGCGCGCGCACGCTTCTACGGAATGATTGCGAATATCGACGAGAATATGGGGAAATTGGAGGACAAGCTGCAGGCGCTCGGCATTCGCGACAACACGATCCTCATCTTCATGACGGACAACGGAACCGGCGGCGGATGCACTCTCGATGCAAACGGGTATATCGAAGATGGCTACAACGCGGGCATGCGCGGCAAGAAGAGTTCTCCGTACGACGGCGGGCACCGCGTGCCATTCCTGATGCGGTGGCCGGCAGGCGGAGCCTTGGGCGGGCGGGATATCGACGAGCTGACCGCCAATATCGACTTTATGCCCACCTTGCTGGATTTGTGCGGGGTGCAGGTTCCGGACGGCAGGGCATTCCACGGCACAAGTCTGAAGCTGCTCATCGCCCGCGGCGGGGACAACGCTGCGGAAACCTGGCCGGAACGTATTCTGGTTACCGATTCCCAGCGTCTCACGAGCCCGGTGAAATGGCGCCAAAGCGCGGTGATGACGGTGCGTTGGCGGCTCATTAACGGCATAGAGCTGTATGATATGGACGAAGATTCCGAGCAGCGAAACGATGTAGCGGATGCCTATCCGGATGTCGTCTCTACCTTGCGCGGGGAATATGAGCGCTGGTGGGAGATCGTCTCCGGGCAGTTCGCGGAGGAGATTCCCGTCGTGATCGGAGCTAGCCCGTCGGAGATGACCTTGACCGGGCATGATTGGCGCAATGAGGACTGCAGCTGCCCCTGGAACCAGGCGCATATCAGAGAGGGGATGGAAGCCAGCGGTTATTGGGAGATCGAGGTCGCCAAAGCCGGGCCCTACGAGGTGGAGCTTCGCCGCTGGCCGAAAGAGGCGGGGCATTCGCTGACATTCGGAACGGAAGGCGACGATATCCGGTGGCGCAAGGACGTCATTGCTGAACAAAACTGGAACCTTTACACGGGCGGGAAGGCGTTGCCGGTCAAGCAGGCCAGGCTCAAGATCGGCGAGATGGAGCTTGAGCAAGCGGTCCATGGCGACGAGGTTTCATGCGCAAGCTTCCAGGTGTCGCTGCCGGAGGGGCCAACCCATCTGCAAGCCTGGTTCTCCGACGGTGCGGATTTCGAGGTAGGGGCCTATTATGTTTATGTTCGCCCAGCGAGTGAATGATGAGACCGTGAATGTGACGCTGCTGCGTGTTCAGATTTCTCCCTGATTTGAGGGCGGCCTCCATCCCCCTCAGGGGATGGAAATGGGCTCTTAACTGCCTTCAAGCAATACGAAACGAGGAGACGATCTGAATGAAGAAAACCAATATCGTGTTTATAACGACCGATCAACAGCGAAAAGACACGCTGGGGTGTTACGGCAACTCATTCATTCAAACTCCTTGTTTGGACAAAATGGCGAGCGAAGGGATCGTCTTTGATAGAGCATACTGTGAAAGCCCGATCTGCATGCCCTCCAGGGTTACGATGATTACCGGCAAAACGGCGAGGCATCACGGCGTCACTCTGCAAAACTCACGCATTCGATCCGACGAGCCGACCGTAGGCGAGGTGCTGGGAAATCATGGTTACCGGACGCATCTGATCGGAAAAGCGCATTTCAAGTCGAAGCAGCAACAGGGGACGGAGGAGTCCATTGCGGATTGGCGGAGCGGCAAGCTGGCTGGCTGGAATGGCCCTTACGCGGGCTTCGAAACGGTTGATTTCGTTCTTGGACACAGCAACAGCCTCGTTGGCCATTACGGTCAATGGATACGGGAGCATCATCCGGACAAAGCCCATTTTTTCAAAGATACCCATCTGGAGCCCCTTGATGTCAGTTGCGGACAAGGCGTGTACCGGAATTCCATACCGGAGGAAGTTCACTCTTCTACCTATGTTGGAAACCGGGCCTGCGAGTTTATCCACGCGATGAAAGAAGAGGATCGGCCATTTTATTGCATGGTCAACTTTCCCGATCCGCACTGGCCGATCGCTCCGCCTCAGCCATTCTTCGATATGTACTCCGATGTTGATATACCTGCGCCTGTACCCTACCTGAATGAACACCTCAAAGAGAATTATCCCCGGACGTTCCATAACGCCGCGATCAACGGCAAAACCCGTTACGACGGCGGCGGCCATATCGTACAAGACGGGATGGATATTCCGAAGATCACGAAAGCTTATTGGGGGGCAATCACGCTAATTGACAAAAACGTCGGCAGAATGATGGATGCGCTGCGTGAATGCGGAATGGAGGAGAACACGCTCGTCGTGTTCACTTCCGATCACGGGGAGTATATGGGTACGCACGGCATGATGGCAAAGGGCGGCTTCTTATGGGAGTCGTTGGTCAATGTGCCGCTGCTGATGAAGTATCCCCGGGAGATTCAGGCAGGCAGAAGGACGGATGCCTTGCTTTCCTTCGTCGATCTTGTGCCAACGATGCTGGATTGTGCAAACATTGACGCTGGAGAGATGGAGTGCGACGGGCTTTCGCAGCGACCGATCATGTGCGGAGACGAAAAGAATTTGCGCAAGGCGGTCACGGTGTTCCATCCCTCCCAGTTGGCGGGGCCGGTCAGCGCGGTTTATGACAACGACGAACTGATGCAATTGGAGCTCATACCGGACCAGCATGCGATCGTAACGAAGGATTGGAAGCTGGTGTATTTTGCCGGGGATCGGGGAGGTCTCATGTTCCACTTGGCCGATGATCCTGATGAACGGAACAACGTATACAATGTGCCCGTATATCGGGAACAGCAAGACCGGCTTACCCGCAGATTGCTGGATGAGTTGATCTTGCAGCAGGATCGCCGTGCCTTAAAATTGCGAAAGAATGCCGACCATTATGGAGAACATATCATGTCTTATGATAAGTGGAAACCGGAATTTGATGCGATTGAACGGGAGACGGGCTTAAAATAAATTTAACAGGATAAAAGCAAGTGGAATATTCATTTTGATCAAGATATAATCTTGTCATGTCATACCATGATAAGGTGATCCCGCGTGCCGAAAAAACAACTCAACCGCTATGTGTTAACGGATGAACTCTACGCATTGCTCAAGCAGCAAATTCTGTCACACGAAATGACGGCCGGCGACAAGATCAATATCGACAAATTGGCCCGGGATCTTGGAGTCAGCAACATTCCGATTCGGGAGTCGCTGTCTCGGCTGGCCTCGGAAGGTTTTGTTACCATTGTCCCGTTCAAGGGGATGTTTGTGGCCGAGATGAATTTGCAAGACATTGATGAAATATTCGAAATCCGCAGTCAATTGGAGGAGCTGGCCGTTCGGAAGGCTACGCTGCGCATTCCCGGGGAACGGTTGCGACAGATTTTACAGGAACTAACCGCTCAGCAAGACACGACTGCCGAACATAATGAAGAGTACGCGATTCGCCAGATGAACGAGAAGCTGCACGGAACGATTCTGTCTTACTGCGGCAACTCCAATTTGCAGCAGCTGGCCGTATCATTGATCGAGCGAATTCACCGTTACTTGAATCTATACCATTATAAGATCGAGATCGATGCGGAGAAATCCGAGCATGAGACGATCATTCTCTGTCTTCTGGATGGGGATACAGAGCGGGCGGTCGCAGCGATGCGCCTGCATTTGCAGAATTCGCATCGGCGCTTGAGAAAAAACTTTGAGTAACTGACTCTTCTTATTTACAACATAAATCGTGTATGATATTTTAAAATCGTACACGATTTATTATTTTAAGAAAGCGCGATTCAGGAGCGGAAAGGGGAGGTGAATGAAGCGTATGCTGCTGGAAGGAAAGGTTTGCGTCATCACCGGAGGAGGCTCGGGGATCGGCGAAGTGACCGCCGGGCGCTTCGCAGCCGAGGGCGCGATCGTCTTCATCGCGGACATCGACAAGCGGGAGAGCGCACGCGCGGCGGAGGAAATTACGAAGAAGCACGGGGCGTCGGCTGCTTATGCGATCGCCGCCGACGTCTCCTCCGAGCCGGCGGTGCAATCGCTGGTCGCTGCGGTTGTCAAGCTGGCCGGCAAGGTTGACGTCCTTTTCAATAATGCCGCCGCCATCTTGCCGAAGCCGCTCGAGGAAGTGGCGGAGCATGAATGGACGAGACTGGTTGACATCAATCTGAAGAGCGTCTATTTGACAACCAAGCATAGCATTCCGTGGCTTCGCCAAACGAAAGGCTGTATTGTCAACATGGCTTCCCTGAACGGGTTGACCGGACAGAAGCAGAATGCGGCGTACGCGGCGACCAAGGGCGGCATCATCGCCATGACGAAATCGCTCGCGCTCGATTATGCCGCCGATGGCGTGCGGGTCAACTGCATCTGTCCGGCCGGCGTCATGACGCCGCTGTTGGAGCAATGGATATTGAAGCAGGACGATCCCGCCGCTGCGCGGATCGCACTCAACGATATGCATGCGTTGGGAAGACCGGCGCAGGCGGAGGAGATCGCCGATGCCGCCCTGTTCCTCGCAAGCGGACAGTCGCAGTTTATCACTGGCGTGGCGCTGCCGGTCGACGGCGGCGCGTCGCTCGGGTACTGAACCATATCATATACATCGGGATAGGAGTTGAACCAAATGAAAATCACCGGAGCGGAGAGCTTCATTCTGCACGTGCCGATCACCCCGCCGATTACGGACGCCATCAATGCAGCGACCCACTGGGGAGTAACGGGCGTGCGCATCTTCACAGACGAGGGCGTGACCGGCTACGGTTATACGGGGACGACGGCCAAGGGCGACGAGATGATTGCCGAGACGATCGACCGCTATTATGCGCCCGCGCTGATCGGCAAGGACCCGTACATGGTCCGTCGGATTTGGGACGAATTGCGATTCGGTCCGATGCATTGGATCGGCAGGGCGGGCATTGCCCATATGGCCCTTGCCGCGGTCGATATTGCGTTGTGGGACATCATGGCCAAGGCGGCCGGCAAGCCGCTATGGCAGTACCTTGGCGGACACAAGCCGGATGGAATCAAAGCGTACAATACGAACGGCGGCTGGCTAAACTGGAGTCAGGAGCGTCTGGCAGCGGATATGACCGACATTTTGGAGCAAGGCTTTACCGCTGTGAAGATGAAGGTCGGCAAGCCGGATCCGCGGGAGGATTACAAGCGTGTCGAAGCGGTGCGGCGTGCAATCGGCGACGATATCGGTCTGATGATCGACGTGAATCAGCAGTGGAACCTGACGACCGCGATGACATGGGGGAAGAAGCTGGAAGCGTTCGACCTCATTTGGCTGGAGGAGCCGCTTAACCCGGACGATATCGGCAATCACCGCAAGCTCGCCGACGAGCTGAACGTGCCGATCGCACTCGGAGAGCACGTATATAACAAGTTTGCGTTTCGCGACTACATTCATCAAGGCGCCGTCGAATATGTGCAAGTGGACGTGACAAGGGTCGGCGGCGTGACGGAATGGCTGCAAATTGCGGGGCTTGCCGCTGCCTACGATCTGCCTGTCTGTCCGCACGTCGGCGATATGGGGCAAATTCACCAGCATCTGGTCGCGGCTACGCCGGGCGCGATCATGTTGGAATACATCCCGTGGATCCGGCATATCTTCGAGGAGCCTGCGACGGTGAAGGACGGCTTCTACACGCTCCCGCAGCAACCGGGAGCCTCGACGACGATTATTCCGCGGTACTTCGAGGAGTACAGGATCAAATAACATTCAAATTGTGAGACATCGTAGAGATATGCCAGGATGACTTTTCTTGTCATGTTCAGCTGATCCGGCGAATGTGATAAACTTGTTGTATGCATATTCGCAGTTCGTAACGGGCGTCTGGTCGCTGCGAATGAATGAGAGGTGATCCGGATTGAACAGGATTGGGCGGGATGCCTATTTGAATCCGTTCCTGATCTTCGCCGAGCCGTTTCAATTCCAGGGTTCGAAGGGCACGACGCGACGCTGCTACGCAAGCTCTATTTATCTGATTGAGAGCGGGAGCGGCTGCCTGGCGATGGAGGACAGCTCCATTCCGATCGCGGCCCACACCCTTGTGTATATTCCGGCGCTTGCGCTGCACACGTGGCATTCGGACGTATCGCAGCCGCTGACTTTCAGATGTGCGTATTTCGACTGGAAGTACACGGAGCGCCCCCTGCTCAGGCATCGCACGGAGCTGTTCCTCATGGATTCGCAGCCGCCGCTGGAGATTGACCCGGCTTATGCAAGCCCTGTGCTGGATATCGAGATCCAAAACCCGATTCGAATCGACAATTACGCGCACTGGCATCAACTGTTCGTGCCCTTCTCGAATTATTACGACACCTTGCATCGTTACGATCAGGAAACCTCCCTGGAAGTGCAGGGCAGGTTTCATTTTATGCTCAAGCACTTCCTGGAATGGACACAGCGCCGCGGGCGGTTCTATGACCCTCGCATCAAAGAGGTGCTTGCCTTCATGGAGCAAAGCCTGGAATACGAACATATTTATAAAATGGTCAAAAAAATCGGCCTCAGCCGCAGCTATTTTCAAACGTTGTTCAAAAGTCAGATTCAGGCTACGCCTAAGCAGTATTGGAATCAGATCCGGATTAACAAAGCGAAGGACGATTTGAAAAACTCGCCCTTGTCCATTACGGAAATTGCGGACAAGTATCGCTTCTCCAGCGTGCATTATTTTTCGAAAATGTTCAAGGAGCATACCGGGGAAACGCCTTCCATGTTTCGCAGCAAAAATATCATTTTGTAAGGGCCGGTCAACATAATTTTATCGAACAAAACCATAAATGAGAAACAATACTGCAAATACAGAGCGGTGCTTTTTGGGTACAATTTTACTGGAAACGCTTTCGATGTCGTCTGGCAAACTTGGGGAGTGAAGAACAAGGCAGCCGCAGAGAGCGTGCACAAATCCTGATACAAGGGGTTGTTATGATGTTTAAAGCTTCCAAGCAGGCTATAATCGCGATTTCGTTCGTGCTTGTGATTGGTTTGTTTAACTTGTCGGCACCGAAAGCGGATGCGGCTATTCAGCATGTGTACTACGTGTCGCCAGATGGCAATGATTCGAATAGCGGTACGCTCGCGCAGCCGTTCAAGACGATTACGAAGGCGCGCAACATGGTTCGCACCATTAACGGCAATATGACGGGAGATATCGAGGTTCGATTGCTTCCCGGCGACTACAATCTGGACAGCACCCTTGAATTTAACGAGAACGATTCGGGGACGAACGGCCATCAGATCATCTATAAGAATCAAGGAGCGTTAGGCAGCGCCCGAATCATCGGGGGAACCCGAATAACGAATTGGGAGTTGCATACCGGAGGCATCTACAAATCGAATGTGGGAATGGGACTTGATCTGCAGGCGCTCTATGAGGATGACATGCGTGCGGTAATTGCGCGAAGACCCAATGCGGGCTACTTCACGATGACTGCGCAGGACTCCTCCATGCCCAAACGGAAATTCCAATATAAGAGCGGCGATTTGCCCGCGATGAGCGATTACGACGATCTTAAAGTTTATGTTTGGTCAGGCGGGCATAACTGGGATACGAATAATATTGATGTACGGGCTGTGAATTTCAGTACGCGTTGGGTGACGCTGGAGAAGGGTGCGAAGCGGAACCTGAAAAACTCGCGTTATTATTTTCAAGACGCGCTTGATCTCTTGGACGCCCCGGGAGAGTTTTATTATGACACCTCCACAGGCTGGCTTTATTATCGGCCTTACAGCGGCAGCGTGACGGGCCATGCAATCGTGGCGCCGAAGCTCAAGGTGCTGGTAAACCTTGAAGGCAGCTCGGAGAGTGCGCTTGTTCAGAACATAACTTTCGAGGGACTAACCTTCACCTCCACAAACTATGACAATAATTATACCGGCAACGAAACCGGAAATATAAGAATGACGAATGCCGCGCATAATACCGTCAAGTATTGCCGGATCCTGAATGCCGGATTTTCAGCGGTTCATATGCCGGACTATGCCCAGTATAATACCGTGTATGGCAATGAAATCAAGAATATCGGCACCTACGGCATTATTCTAAGGGGTTCACCGAGAACGCTGCTGGAAATCAACAAAGGCCACTTGATTTCCAACAATCACATTGAGGGTGTAGGAAAGCTTGAGGGCTTTGCGGCAGGCGTCTATATGGCGAATAGCGGGTATAACGAAGTTTCATACAATGACATCTCGCAGTCGCCGCGATACGGCATCTCGGTCAAGGGGACGGCATTCTCCGCGATGGCTTCGGAATATGAGGGCGTTCCCGTCACCTACGCGAATCACTGGGATTTCAACCCGGGCCGCTATAATGTCATCAAATTCAATCATGTCTATAAAGTGAATCAGGATTCACAGGATACAGGTGCCATTGAGATGTGGGGCCCAGGCAAATATAATATCGTGGACAACAATAGAATCCATGATAGCGGAAGCTTCGGGATCCAGAGCGGGCTGTACCTGGACGACGATACGAGCTACACGACCGTAACGAACAATATCATCTATTCGATCAAGGGCGGCAGTAAGGTCAGCGCAACAATCAAAGGCGTATACAACACACTCAGCAATAACATCTTTGATTATTCCAATGGCGGCAGCGGCATCCGGTCATTGGAGTACGGCAATGACGCAAGCAACAATCAGAAGCTGGATCACAACATCTTCTATGTCAACGGAGGAGCGACCAAGGCCTTGAACTTCTCCAATTACGCGTGGAATCGCGTGAATTCATCGGATTACAATATCTTCTTTCATACTAGCGGAACCTATCAAGTTGCCGGCATCCCCGGCGCCGACACGCTGGCGAACTGGAAGACAAGGAATAGCAACCAGTATGACCAGCATTCCATTACCGCGAATCCGTTGTTCGTTGACCGTGCGAATCGCGACTACACGTTGCAAGCTTCGTCGCCTGCGCTAGCCAAAGGATTCCAACAGATCGATCAAAGCTCAATCGGATTAAAATCGGACTATCCTTATACGTCTGATGGCGGAGAAGGGAATGGAGACGATGATGGGGACGAGGGAGGTTCCTTAACTGCACATTGGGCATTTGAAGACGACCTTGCGGATTCCTCAGGCAACGGCATGACGGGAACCTATCATAACGCATCCTTCGACGATGGCAGAGACGGTCAAGCGATCGTCCTGAACGGAACCAACGCTTATGCAAGTGTGCCGCATCAGGCCGAATTGACGCTTGGCGCGCCGTCGACTGCGTTTACTTTAACTGCATGGATTAACACGTCAAGTACGGCTGCTGTTCTTCCGATTGTGGCGAAATCCCGGCCCAATGCGGTGACGAACATGGATTATATATTCGAGCTGAGCAATGGGAAATTACGCTTGAGAAGATGGCATGAGAGCCCGAATTCAACCGAATATGTATACGATTCGGACGGCGCGGCGATTAATGACGGCACGTGGCATTTCGTCAGCTTCGTGAATGGCGGCGCGTCCGATCACAGGTTGTATATCGATGGAGAACTTGTAGAAGAGAGCTCAGAGACCTGGACCTATAACGATAGCAACAATCAACCCCTGGAGATAGGCAGATTTAAAAATTATACCTACAACACCATTTACTTCGCCGGTAGTATTGACGATGTGATCCTCTATCCAACCGCGCGGACGGACGCGGAAATATCGGATCAATATAACGCCTATTAGGCTGGGAGCTTGAAGAAATGGAACCAAGTGTGAAAAATACGCTGACGTGCGACTATCCCGCCTCGTGTTGGCCGAACAAGTGGAGGGAGGCGTTGCCCGCGGGCAACGGCACGATTGGGGCGGCCGTGTATGGCGGCGTGCAGGAAGAGACGATTCTGCTGAATCATGAAGACCTCTGGTGGAAATCCCACACGATGGAGTTGCCCGATGTCAGCGGATTGCTTCCTGAATTGCGTTCGCTGATGCTAAGCGGCAATGTGAAGGAAGCAGACTCCTTCCTGGCGCAAGCTTTGAAGGAACGAGGGTACAGACCCCGGATCGCGCTGCCGTTGCCGCTCGGGGATTTGAAGGTCGTGATGCCTTGCGAAACAGCCTTTCGGCGGTACAGCAGGAAGCTGGATATGGAGAATGGCGAGATCAAGGTCGCCTGGAGCAGCGGGGAAGTTCGATTCGAACGGTCCTTGTTCGTATCCAGAGCTGATGACGCCATCGTGTATGAGATTGCGGCGGATCGACAGGGGACGGTTCATGCCGAGATATTCCTTGATTTGCATGACACGGATGACGCGCCAACCGAGCCCCGTTGGGGCGCCAGGCTGCCAAGCGAGGTGAAGTCGTTCACCGCAGGCGACTACTTGTTCTATGCGGCGCGCAGTGATGACGGCCGTGATTTCGGCGCGGTGGCCCGAATTGCCATGACGGGAGGGGCATTAACCAACCATTCGGGAAAGCTGCATGTGCAAGGCGCGGATAAAGTCGTCGTGGGTATCAAGCTGTTTGTGAACGAGGAGCGGGAGCCGGCGTGGAGCCGGCTTCAAGCCGAGCTGCAGCATATGAGCCTCCATTATTCGCCATTGTTGGCGTCCCATGCAGCGCTGCACGGCAGCTTGTTTCATGCCATGCAGTTGGATTTATCGGGGGAGCGTTCGAATGCATCGAATGAACAGCTGCTATTGCAGGCTTACCAGGGAGAAGCGCCGACTGAATTGGTTGAGAAAATGTGGGCGTACGGGCGATACTTGCTCATCTCCGGTTCGAGAGAGCATGGCAATCCGAGTTATTTGTACGGGATCTGGTGCGGGGACTACGATGCCCGTTTCGCCTTCAATATGGCCAATGAAAACCTGCAGATGCTCTATTGGCAAGCGTTGTCGGGGAATATGCCGGAATTGCTGCTTGCGGTGTTTGATTACTTCGAGCGCATGATGGATGATTTTCGGACGAATGCCAAGCGTCTGTATGGCTGTCGCGGGATTTATATCCCTGCTCCTACTACACCGGATTCAGGCCTGCTGAAGCATGTCACGCCGCACATCTTATACTGGACCGGGGGAGCAGGCTGGATCGCGCAGCACTATTACGATTACTACCTGCATACAGGAGACGTGCAATTCCTAAGACACCGAGCGTTGCCTTTCTTGCGGGAGACGGCATTGTTCTATGAAGACTTCTTTATCGTCGGTCCTGACGGCTATTACATCAGCTGTCCTTCCAATTCCCCCGAGAATACCCCGGGGAATTATTGGGACGGCAAGGGGATGGGGGCTGCCATGGAATCGACGATTAATGCGACGATGGATTTTGCCATTGCCAAGGAAGTCTTGACCCATTTGATCGAGGGCGCCCGGATTGCCGGCATGTATCGGGAAGATGCGGGACGATGGCAAGACATGCTGAAGCGAATTCCGCCTTACGAGATCAATGAGGACGGTGCCGTGAAGGAATGGATGCATCCTGGTTTCACGGACAACTACCACCACCGCCACCAGTCGCATATTTATCCTGTCTTTCCGGGCACGGAAGTAACCAGGGACAATGATCCGGCTTTGTTTCAAGCTTTTGTTGCCGCGGTGGGCAAGCGTTTGGAGATCGGGCTGCTGGAGCAGACCGGATGGTCGCTCGCTCATATGGCGAACAATTACGCGCGCATGGGCGACGGCGATGCTGCATTGGAATGTCTGGAGCTGCTCAGCCGTTCCTGCGTGCTGCCGAACTTCTTCACCGTGCATAACGACTGGCGCCAGATGGGGATCGGAGTGAAGATGAATCCGCCTCCTGTGCAACTGGACGCTGTAATGGGCTGGAGCGCGGCTGTGCAGGAGATGCTGCTCTTCTCGCTGCCGGGCGAGATCCACCTCCTGCCTGCGCTTCCGGGACGCTGGCCGAGAGGGGAAGCGCGGGGCATGCTCGCCCGAGGAGCGATCGTCGTTTCGATGGCTTGGGATATGGCGCATCGATCTCTGCAGGTAGAGTTGCTGTCGCAAGGACGCGACCAGCAGGTTAAGCTGCGGCTGCCCGAATCGACGGGACTTGCGCGAGAGTCAATCGAACTGCCGAAGAATAGTGTGAAGAAGCTGGTGTTTTCTTGGTGAAGATGGGAGCAAGGCGAGGATTGAACATGGAAGGAGTGTTGCAGGATGAACAGAAGACCGAATATCATCTACATCCTGACGGATGATTTAGGCTATGGGGATACGAGCTGCTACGGCGCGGTCAAGCTGGATACCCCCAACGTCGATAAACTGGCTCAGAGCGGCATGAGGTTTACGGATTGCCATTCCTCATCAGCCGTCTGCACACCATCGAGATATTCGGTATTGACCGGACGGTATTGCTGGCGTACGGAGCTGAAGCAAGGCGTGCTCAGGGGCTTCTCGCCCCCTCTGATCGATCGGGAAAGGCTGACGGTGGCAGAGATGCTGCGTGGTGTCGGCTATTCTACCGCATGCATCGGAAAGTGGCATTTAGGGTTGGGCTGGCAGCACCATGCGGACGGCTCTGTCGATTTCACGCAGCCTCTGACCGACTCTCCGATTGACCATGGCTTTGACTCCTATTTTGGCATTTCCGCATCGCTGAACATGGAGCCCTATTGTTATATAGAAAATCGTCATACGGTCGGAATTCCATCGATTCCGAAGATGCCCGTGCACCGGGGGCAAAATCCGAACGGACTGATGGTAGAGGGTTGGCGGGACGAAAAGGTCAATGCGAGGATGACGGAAGAAACGGTGCGGTACATCGTCAATCACGCAGCAGAGCGCCCCGGAGAGCCGTTTTTTCTATACATCGGCTTGACGGGTCCGCATAACCCCTGGGTGCCGAATGACGAATTCCGGGGCAAGAGCCAGGTGGGCCTGCGCGGCGACATGATTCTGGAGATGGATTGGACGGTCGGGGAGATCGTGGCGGCGCTCAAGCGGTCGAATCTGGAAGAGAATACGCTGGTCCTGTTGACGAGCGATAACGGTCCCCACAGCTTCGACACCGACGAGCGGGCGGTGTACGGGCATGATCAGACGGCCGGATATCGCGGACAGAAGGCGGATATATGGGAAGGCGGGCATCGGGTGCCGTTCATCGCCAACTGGCCGGGCACGATTCCCGCCGGCGCGGTATCTGGCGAACTGGTCGAGCTGACCGACTTTATGGCGACTTGCGCGGACATTGTGGGCGCAAAGCTCGAGAAGGATAACGCGGAGGACAGCTTCAGTATCCTGCCTGTACTGCTTGGCGAGACTGGCGACGAGCCTGTGCGGGAGGCGATCGTCAGCCATTCGGTCAAAGGAATGTTCTCGATCCGGTCGGGAAGATGGAAATATATCGAGGGCCCCCACTCCGGCGGATTTCATTGGGATAAGGAGCGCGAACGGGAGCCGGATGCGCCGGATCGGCAACTTTATGACATGGAAGCCGATGCGGAAGAGCGTGTAAACTTGTATGGAGACAGACCGGAAATCGCCAGCCAGCTTCAGCGGTTGCTGGATCATTATCGGGAACGACAGCATAGTCGGATTTTATAGAGGGATTGGTGAGTGGATATGGGGAATAGAAATACGAAGCCGAACATGGTTTATATTTTGACGGACGATCTCGGGTTTGGAGATATCGGTTGTTACGAATCGAAACGGCTGAAGACGCCGAACCTGGATGCGCTGGCTGCCAGCGGGGTCCGATTTACGGATGCGCATTCTCCTTCGGCGGTGTGTACGCCGTCGCGCTATGGCATTTTGACGGGCAGATACTGCTTCCGCGGAAGCCTCAAGAAAGGCGTGCTGCAAGGGCACTCGGAGCCGCTGATCGAACCGGGCCGGTTGACGGCGGCGGGCTTGTTGAAATCGGAAGGGTATCGCACTTATGCAGTGGGCAAATGGCACTTGGGACTGGGCTGGACCCAGAATGAGGATGAGAGCTACGATTACGCGCAGCCGGTCACCGGCGGGCCGGTGGACCATGGCTTCGACTATTACTACGGCATTTCCGCTTCGCTCGATATGCCGCCGTATTGTTTTATTGAGAATGATCGCACGGTCGGTATTCCAAGTGTGCCTAAGGATCCCCTGGATTTCAGTCAACAGCACCGCGGCGGGCTGATGGTTCCCGGATGGCGGGATGACCGGGTGAATGGAGTGTTGACGGAGAAGGCCGTTGAGGTGATTCGGGGGCATGGCGGAGTTAACGGGAATGGGCATGGAACAGGGGAAGGAAATGGGGGCGGATGCGGGGAGCATTCGGAAACGCCATTCTTCCTGTATCTGGCGCTCACCGGACCGCATACGCCGTGGGCGCCTGCGGAGGCGTTCAAGGGGAGAAGCGGGATCGGTCCGCGCGGCGATCTGATCATGGAAATGGACTGGACCGTCGGTGAAGTGATGCGTACGTTGGAAGAGCAGGGATTGCGGGACAACACGCTCATTATATTCACCAGTGACAACGGGCCGCACCCGATGCAGGAAGAAGTGACCATGCACGGACATAGGCCGGCTGGCGATCTGCGCGGCCAGAAGTCGGATATCTGGGACGGGGGGCATCGCGTTCCGTATTTGGCCAGTTGGCCAGCCCGCATGCCTGGCGGACGCGTGTGCGATCATTTGATATGCCTAACCGATCTGATGGCGACTTGCGCTTCTATCGTAGGAGCGGAGTTGCCCGAGGATGCGGGAGAAGACAGCTTCGATAACCTGCCGGCGCTACTGCATGACGAGAAGGTGCGCGACTCCGTCGTGCTTCATTCTCTTCACGGGATGTTCGCGTTGCGGCAGGGGGATTGGAAGTATATTGCGGGTGCGGATGGCGGCGGCTTCCCCAAACGTGAGGGGAATCGGATCGGCTTCCCGCCGGAGCTGGAGGATTGGCAAACAGATGTAGGGTATGACGGGATACAGGCGCAAGGAGATCGGACGCCTGCGCCTGTTCAGCTGTATCGACTGGATGAGGATATTTCGGAGAGACGGAACTTATTTGCGCAGTACCCGGAAATTGCGGCACAATACGCAAGAGAGCTTGAACGTTTGATTGCTGCCGGGCGAAGTTCGGAGACGGTCTAACCGGAGCGTCCCTGTTGATCACGTCGCCGGCAGAGCCTTGGGGGATTAACATTGGAAAATAACGATGCACCATACGAGCTGTTGATCTATGTGGCGCCCGACGGAGATGATCGCCATTCGGGTGCGATCGCTCAGCCTCTGCGAACCTTGCATTGCGCGCGCGAGAGGGTACGCCAGTTGAAGCATGCGAAAGGGCATAAGCCGATCTCGGTGTATCTTCGGGAGGGCACTTATTACCTGGAGGAGCCGCTGGAATTCGGGCCGGAGGATTCCGGAAGCCCGGACGGGCCGATCCAATATCGCGCGTATCCAGGTGAGCGAGTCATTCTCAGCGGAGGATGCCGAATTTCCGGAAATTGGCGGCCTTATCGCGATGGAATTTGGATGACCGATTTACCCGATTTGCTTACAAGGGAGGATGTTCCCGGTGTTTGGTCGAAAGAATTGTATGTCAATGGAAGCCGGCAAATTCGGGCGCGCTATCCCAATGCCGACAGCGACCAGCCGCTTATGGACGGGCCGGGCTACCTGCAAGCCGCCGGCGGAACAGACCGACGGCCCGATCCGTATCTGGCATTCGACCCTGATTCTTTCACGAAGAAGCATTGGCAACGTCCAGAGACGGGAATCGTCCATGCCTTCCAGAGTCACTATTGGGGGAACATGCAATACCAGATTGCTGGGGTAGATCGCGAGCAATGTCGGCTTCAACTGGGCGCGGGCGGCTTCCAACTGCAGCGATCGTTTGGGATCAGCCCACGCTCGCGTTATTATATCGATCATATATTCGAAGAACTGGACGCCCCGAATGAATGGTTCCTCGACGCAGCCGCAAGAACGCTGTATTATTATCCGCCTGCCGGGATCGATCTGGATAAAGCCGTTGTGGAATTGGCCTGTTTGCAGCGTCTTGTGACCTTCCGCGGGTCCGCTTCGCATCCTGTGTCTCATATTTCAATGATCAACCTGGCATTCGCGCATACCGGAAATACGTTTATGGAGCCTTACGAAGATCTGTCGTTAGGAGATTGGTCGATTCATCGCGGCGGGACTGTCTTCATGGAGGGAGCAGAAGATTGCCGGATTGCCGACAGCTGCTTCGATGCTGTGGGCGGCAATGCGGTATTCCTAAGCGGCTACAACCGCCGAATTACAGTGGAAGGCTGTAAATTCGAAGACACCGGAGACAGCGCGGTATGCTTCGTCGGGGAGCCTCATGCTGTTCGGTCGTATCGGACATGGCAGGGGATCGAGCAACAATCGGCGCCGGAGCGGGACGAGTTGGCGGGTCCCGCCTCACCGGACTACCCGATGGCATGCGTCGTCCGCAACAATATCATGCGGCGGATCGGCTTATATGGCAAGCAGACCGCAGGCGTCTTGATCTCGATGAGCAGAAGGATCACGGTCAGCCATAATACGATCTACGAAGTTCCCCGCGCCGCCATCTGCATCAACGACGGCACATGGGGCGGACATGTGATCGAACATAACGATATCTGGGAGACCGTACGGGAAACCGGAGAACACGGTCCGTTCAACGCCTGGGGCCGGGATCGGCAATGGGGAGATCAGAGTCAGTCGGATACCAGCGGCATCGGCGAGATGCGCAAGGAAGCCGTATTCTTGGATGCCTTGGAGCCGAACCGGATCTGCGGAAACCGGATTGTCAATATGCGGCGAAGCGTCAGCGCGGGCAACTGGACGATCGACCTGGATGACGGTTCGTCCAACTACCACATCTGCGGCAATCTGTGCCTGGGCTCAACTTTGAAGCTGCGCGACGGCTATTACCGCAGCGTGGCAAACAATATTTTCGTCAGCCCCGTTCCGCTCGGATGGCATGTATGGCCGACTGACAGCGGGGACACCTTCACCCGCAACATCGTTGTGGTAGCCGGCACGCGGCTGGGAGAGACGACGCCGACGGACGCCGTGTGTCGGCCGATCCGCATGCCGGAGCATCCCTGGGGCCGGGAGATCGACCGCAATTTATATTGGAATGCCAACACACGTCACTTCCTCGTACGGGAGACTTCGCCGGATCGCGAATATACTTGGGAGGTATGGAATGAGTTGGGATACGATAGACATTCCGTTGTGGCCGATCCTCAATTTACCGATCCGCTGAGCGGAGACTATCGCCTGCGGCCGGAATCCCCTGCATGGGCCATCGGGTTCGAACCGATCGACATGGATCAATTCGGCCACACGCAGACCCGAATCGTACCGCTCGGCGGGAGCTTTGCGGGAACGATCGAAGTCGTCATCCGGCCGGACGACCGGGGCGGGCAGGTATGGTATACCGTCGACGGCAGCGCGCCCGAGCCCGGGAATCCAGCCGCATCGCTCTATCGCGAACCGGCATCCCTGTCCTGCACCGCAACTGTGCGAGCAGTAACCTTTAATCACGGCGAGGCCCAGGGCTTCGAGCAAATCGCGGAGTTCCAGCTTGTCGACCACGCGGTGCTTCCTTCCTGGCTGCAGGCGTTGACGGGCGGGCAAGCGCCGGAGCCGGAGGTTCCGCACTGCGGCAGAGCCGATGTATCCAATGCTCTCCATTTTCTGGGCGCGCAGTGGAAGGATATTCAAGATGGCGATCTCATCGACGCCTTGGGCGGGCATGATCGGGGCGTGCTGCTGACCGAGGCGCCAACTTCGTCGGTCGCCTACCGGGCAGGGCTGCGCATTTCCGATGTGCTTGTACGCTGGGGGGAGCATCCCATCCGCGCGATTTCGGATTTGGAGGCTTTAACGGATTCCCATGACGAGCTCCAACCGATTCAAGTTGTCGTTCTGCGTGGATACGAAACTAAACTTTTCGATTTCTAAGCAAGGCGAACTGCCAACAAAATGTCATGGACTTCTGCGTGGTGCGATGCGAATATGAGAAAGCGGACCAGGGAACGAAATAGAGCACTTGGCGGCGGGACTGGGCAAAGGGTTGTATGCGGACGGATTCCGATGACAGGAGGTCGGCGAATCTGCCATGTTGAAGGGGTTTGCAAGTCTGAAAGAAAAATACGATGCCCGAAGCTATTTCTTTAAGTTATTCAGCCTGATCAGCCTGATTATTCTGATCATCGTGATCTCCTCCGCTTCTGTATTGTTCGGGCGATTCAGCGCGGACTCGCAGAAGTCGATGCAGACGGAGAATACGAATATCCTTGCACAGATCAGCTATAATTTGCAATACACCAGCGATTATGCCAACCAACTGTTGCTCAATTTGTATAGTCGGCAGGATTCCGTTTATCTCATGTACAATGATAAGCCGGAGGATTTCTCGACTTACCTCAAAATCGTGAATATCGACCAAAGTCTAACGGATATCCCATTTCTGGATACCGCATATATATACAACGGGAATTTGGATGTATTTTATGTCATGGGATCACAACGTTATATTCGCGAGAAGACCAGCTTTCTCGATCGACAGGCTGTCGAATGGATAGCTGATCCATCCGCCATAGAGGTTGGAAAACCGCAATATCGGGAAATTACCTTGCAACCGAACAGCCTGCCGAAGCGGGTGTTCAGCTATGTGCTGTATGATGCGATCGACCAGAATCAGACTTTGCCCAGAATGCTTGTCGTAAACGTGGATGCGGAATGGTTGCTGAACAATATTCGGACAATGACCCGGAATCAATTTGGCCCCAATAGCACGGTCTATATTCTGGATATGGCCGGTCGCATCGTGACGTCCAATGCCCCGGAATCTGACTCCGATGACCGGCAAGGACTCCGGGAACAGACGGCAGCCGATGACGAAGTCGTTGATTGCGCGAATATGCTCAGTGCCGCGCCGGCAGATGGCAGCTATCCTTGCAAGAGGGAAGGCGCACCATCGCTTCTCACTTATCAAACGGTCCCAGGCTTGGGATGGCGGCTTGCGGTGCTGTCCACGAATCAATTCATTGAAAACAGAATCAGCGGCTTAAGGAAAACAACTTTCACAATTGCAGGCGTGCTCTTGCTCGCAGGCTTGATCCTGGCTTTACTTCTGGCGAAGCTGCTGCATTCGCCTATTCGACGGTTAAGACAAAGTGTCGCTTCCTTGTTCACGGAAGCTCCGACTCAGGCGAGATCCGGCAATGAGTTCCGTCACGTTCAGCAAGCGCTGTCCGCTGCGCAAGAGAAGCTCGTCAATTTGCAGAATTTCAAAAACAGCAACTTGGCGCCATTGAAGCAGGATTTGTTGAAGAAAATGCTAACAAAGCCTGTAAAGGATCGCCAGCAGTTCACGTCCGTCCTCAGACAACTGGGTATCAGCTTGCCGCAGGACGGACGTTATATTGTCGTGCTTATTAAATTGGATCATGGTGGTAAGAAGGTCCGGATTCCGTTTTCCGAACGGGAAAGGTTGAAATCGGGCATCACCGAGATGCTGGTTGAAGCACTTTCGGGCAAATGTGTGTTCGAAGTGGTGGAGTGGGAGGAACAATGGGTTGTTCTGATGGAATCAGGAAATTTAACAGGCTCCAGCGGCTTCCTTCCCATGCATTCGATGGTGGAAGAATGGGAACAATTGCAACTGAGGATGAACGTCTTTCTGCAAGGCTCCGTATCTATTTTTATCAGTTCCAAGGGCGATGGGCTGGAATCCGTCAGCGGCTTATACGAGGAAGCGGTTGACTTGTCCCAGTATCGGTTAACCTTCGGCGCGGGATGCTTGCTTACCGAGGATCATGTGTATGGCAAGATCGAGGATGACATGCCCAATCCCGCCAAGATCGTTCGCGAACTTCGCGAGAAATTGATCAGAGGCGAGGAAGCAGCCGTCCATGCCGCATTGGAGGAAATTCTGGCCAGCTTTCGGGGGCACTCTGTTCAGAACGTCAAATTCGGCATCCATTCCTTGCTGCATCACATCTATCTCACCATCATCACGATCGAATCGAATTCCCAGTTGTCTTTCGACTTCGATCTGATTAAGGAAAACCGCCGTTTGGATGAATGCGAGACGCTGAGCGATGTCCAATCCCTTTTCCATGAAGTCCTTCATTCCATGTTCAGCAAGATGGATGAGCGGAAGGAGAACAAGCCATCTCATTGGGCGGAGCAAATCATGGCTTATATCGATGAGCATCTGACGGATTTCAATTTGTCACCGAACCAGATTGCCGCTGTTTTGAATATGTCGACCGATTACGTACGCAAGCTTTTCAAGCGGGAAACAGGTAAATCGATCTCCACCTATATCAATCAAGCAAGAGTGAAACGAATCGCGGACGACCTGGTTAACAGTGAGAAAACGGTTGATTCGCTGCTCGAAGAGATGGGGTGGGACAACAAGCATTACTTCTACAAATTGTTCAAGGATCAATATGGTGTCACGCCGACAGAATACCGAATCGCCAGCAGGATACAGCATTAGTCGTATTGAGTTGCTCCATAGGATCTCAGGCAGAGCGTTTTGCGCCATTCGACCCAGGCGAAGACGCTCTGTTCTGCCATTACACCGTAATTGCACAGATGTCCGGATTTAACCCCTGATATTTGCACACACATCCGTAATTTGCAGTATACTTCTCCGCTGCTTCTGACGCATACTGAGCACAACATTCCTGGTAGCGACTGCTGCTAGACCAACCTCATACAAAGGAGTGCACCATGAAAACAAAAGTCGGAAAACGCTCTCATTATACTGCCCGCAATGTGCAATTATTTTTGTTGGCATCGCCTGTTCTGATCTATTTGTTCATCTTTGCCTACTTGCCGATGGGCGGAGTTATTGTTGCTTTTAAAGACTATCGTTACGATAAAGGCATCTTTGGCAGTGCGTGGGCAGGATTCTCCAATTTCGAATTTTTCTTCAAGTCACGTGATGCCTTCATGGTCACCGCCAATACGGTTGCTTATAATTCTGTATTTATTGTGCTCGGCACAGTCGTAGCGATCTTTGTTGCTTTATTGATGAATGAAGTGCGCAGCAAATTGGCGATCAAGGTGTATCAGACGACCATGTTCTTCCCGCATTTTCTCTCCTGGGTCGTGGTTTCCTTCATCACGTATACTTTCCTGAGTCCAACCTACGGGTTGCTGAATCAGTGGGTTGGCAAGCTCGGCATCGAACCTACCAACTGGTATTTCATGCCGTCAATTTGGCCCTATTTCATCGTGTTTGTGGACCTGTGGAAATCGATGGGGATGGCTGTGCTGATCAACTTTGCCGTCCTCGTCGGCATCGATCGCGCCTACTATGAATCAGCCTCGATTGACGGCGCATCCCGCTGGCAATTGGCCTGGCATATCTCGTTACCGACCCTAATTCCGGTTACTGTTATCTTGTTCATTCTGAAAGTGGGGCACATCTTCAATGCCGACTTCGGGCTGTTCTATCAGGTAACGAAGAATTCTCCGATGCTATACGACAAGACCATGGTCATTGATACGTACGTGTTCAGGGCATTGATGGAAATGAATGAAATCGGAATGGGCGCGGCTGTAGGGTTCTTCCAGGCGCTGGTTGGTTTTATCATCGTAATCGGCACCAACGCCATCGTTCGAAAAATTCGTTCCGACAGCGCATTGTTCTAAGGGGGGGGGCATCACGGATATGCATAAACGCAGTTTGGGGGATCTTGCGATCCATAGTTACTTTATTATTCTTTGTGTACTGTTCACCTTGCCAATCGTGGCCGTTGTCTCCGTCTCGTTATCCAGTGAAGCGGATATCGTCAATTGGGGATACAAGCTCATTCCCAGGACGATCGACTTTTCCGCTTATCAATATGTATTTGCAGATCCCGGACAGATTCTGAATTCTTATATCGTCACCCTGTTTACATCCATTGTGGGCCCGACGATCAGTGTGTTCATCATGCTCATGTTCGCATACGTGCTGTCCAGAAAAATATTCAAATACCGCAACGCGATTGCTTTCATTGCCTTCTTCACGATGCTGTTCAACGGGGGCTTGATTCCGAAGTACATTCTGGTCACGCAGTATTTGCACCTGGGCAATACGCTAGGGATACTGCTTGTGAATGGCTTGGTCACCGTTTGGTACATGTTCATCCTGCGTACGTTCATTCAGCAAATTCCCGAAGAAATTATGGAGTCGGCCATGATAGATGGAGCCAGCGAGTTCCGGATTTTCCTCAGTCTGGTTGTGCCGTTGTCCAAGCCGGCGATCGCGACGATCGGGTTGTTCATCCTGCTGCATTACTGGAACGATTGGATGACGCCGCTCATTTATGTGACAGATCACAAGCTGTATACCTTGCAATATCTACTGCAGCGTATCTTGCTTGACTTGCAAGAGTATACCAACAACATGAACAATTTGCCGTCCGATATGCTTGACTCGTCCAAGATTCCGGGAGAGACGATCCGCATGGCGCTTGCCGTCGTCTCCGCAGGACCGATGCTGTTCATTATGCCGTTCTTCCAAAAATATTTCGTACGTGGATTGACGGTCGGCTCGGTAAAAGGCTGAGGCATTCTGATTGGGGTATTCGTGATCGATATCATGGCGGGAAAAATCTCCGCCTTTGATATAAATAATAATCATCATAATGGAGGGTTCAGGCATGGTACAGAAAGGCAAAAAGCTTCGCTACTCGCTGTTCGTCTTCGTTGTCGCATTTTCCATGTTGCTAGCGGGATGCGGAGGAGGCAACAATGACAGCAAAGAAAGCGCATCATCTGCTCCAGAGACGTCGAAGGCGCCCGCAGCATCTGATGCTCAGGCTTCACCGTCCGCATCCGGGCAGACAGATGCCAGTCAATTAAAGCCGGTCAAGCTAATATGGTACTATCTCGGTACGGAGGACGGGGACACGGAAGCCGTATTCGCGGCCGCGAACAAAATCATTCAATCGAAGATCAACGCCACTGTCGAATTTCACCCGATGTCCAATGCCGATTTCAAGGCGAAGATGCCGCTCAAGGCGGCTTCCGGCGAGAAATTTGATTTGACGTATACGGCAGACTATATCTTCACCTATTTGGATAATGTAACGAAGGGCGCTTTTCTCCCGCTGGATGATCTTATCGATCAATATGCGCCGAAGACCAAGGAGTTAATTGCGGATGATATTTGGGATGCTGTTAAAGTGAATGGTAAAAAGTACGCGGTTCCAAACACGCAGGTTCAGAATAGACAGTCCGGTTTCCTTTTCAAGAAGGATATCGTCGACAAGTACAATTTGAAGGATCAAGTCCTTGCCATGAAGAAAATGGAGGATTTGACACCGATCTTCGAAGTGATTAAGAAGAACGAGCCAGGCATGTTCGAAATTGCGGTCCCGCCGAACTATCGGAAGTATGAAGTAACGACGAAGGAAGACTATGTAGAACAGCCTGTGCTCAAGGTTCCTGTCGGTGTCGATTATGATCTCAAGGTTATTAATCTGGCGGAAGGCAAATATAAAGAAGAAAAGTTGAACGATTATAAACTTTCCCGGGAATGGGCGGAGAAGGGGTTCTTCCACCCGGATGCGGCGCTGAAGGAAGACATGAATGCCATAAAAAAGGAAGGCAAGTTCTTCGTGATTGAGGATAACTTCAAGCCTGGCGTTGAAGCGGATTCCAAGCAAAAGTGGGGATATGATGTTTACGGAGTGCCGTTGGGGCAAGCCGTGCTCTCCACAGGATCCATCTCGGCCGCATTGACGGCGATCAGCCGCACTTCCGAGAATCCGGAGAGAGCGATGATGCTGATCGAACTGATGAACACGGATAAGGAACTGCTCAACCTGTTGACCTTCGGCATTGAAGGCGTAGATTACAAGAAGACAGGAGACGACAGCATTGAGGTGATCGCCGAGAAGCCATATGCGGGCAAAGCCTGGGCCATGGGCAACCAGTTCCTGGCGTATACGCTTCCCGGGCAGGACCCGGACGTATGGGAGCAGACAGCTGAGAAGAACAAGACGGCGTTGCCTTCTCCGACGATCGGATTCTCCTTCGATCCTACGCCGGTGAAGACGGAAATTGCCAACTTGACCGCCATCACCGAAAAGTACAGACTTATTCTAACTTTCGGTACATCTGCGGATTATGCTAAAATATTTGATCAGGAAATCAAGGAATACCAGGAAGCCGGCTTGCAGAAGTACATGGATGAATTGCAGAAGCAACTGGACGCCTGGAAAGCGACCAAGTAAGTAAGTCGTCAGGTTTGGAACAAGGGGTACCGCATTCCGCTGAGAAATCAGGGATGCGGTATCCCTATGTCTAATAAGTGAAAGAAGAAGCCGTTCATGCGCATCAAACAACGGAAAGGTGTAGATCCTGGCATGGCGAAGACGATGGAACAAGCCGCGAAGCCGAATATTTTATTTCTATTTCCCGATTCTCATAGGGGCGATTGGCTTCCGTACCCTGAAGATATATTTCGTCGGATGGGCATGGAGGAACTGCCGATCCGGATGCCTTGCCTGCAGGAGATGATGGACAACGGGACAACGTTTACCCGCGCGGTGACGCCCGCTCCACTGTGCGCGCCGGCCCGGGCTTGTTTGGCTGCGGGCGTTGGCTACGAACAATGCGGAACACCGAGTAATGCGAGTGATTTCCCTATGGATAAGGGCACATACTACACAGCGTTGCGGGCATGCGGTTACAAGGTAGGCGGCGTGGGCAAGCTGGACCTGCACAAGCCGACCCATTGGTGGGGGTTGGACGGTTGGATCGATGACCTGGATCGGCTCGGGTTCACGGATGCGATCGACAATGCCGGCAAGATCGATGCGATCGTATCGGGTCGGGAAGAGCCGCAGGATCCGTACATGAACTATTTGTATAAGCGAGGATTAGCTCGACAACATATTGAAGATTTGACTACGCGCAAGGGCAGGGAAACCGAGCCGACACCGCTTCCGGAGGAAGCTTACTGCGACAATTGGATTGGCGGCAATGCTCTGCAGATGCTGGAGAGATTCCCGCATGATCAACCGTGGTTCCTGATGGTGAACTTCACTGGGCCGCATGGCCCATGGGACATTACCCGGCGGATGAAGGAAGAGTGGCAGGATGTCGATTTTCCGCCTGCTCATCAAGGCGCGCCTGGCAACATGAAGACAGTTAACGAAATTCGTCAGAATTATGCGGCCATGCTGGAAAATATCGATCGGAATATAGCCAATATGGTGGAAGAGATCAAGCGCCGGGGAGAATGGGAGAATACCCTGATTGTCTATGCTTCCGATCATGGAGAATTGCTTGGAGATGAGGGGCGTTTCGGAAAATGCTCGCCCTTGCGCGGTTCGACGCACATTCCGCTAGTAGTAAGCGGGCCGGGCGTGCGCCGCGGCGTCTACTCCGACGCCTTGGTCGAACTGCAGGACCTGGCTGCCACTTTTGTGGATTATGCGGGAGCGGGGCTGGATGACCGTTCGGCCCGCGCTGCTTCCCCGTTCGCCGACTCGCATTCGCTTCGGCCTGTGCTAGAAGGCCGTGCGGCCGAGCTTCGTGACCATCAGCGCTCCGGCTTGGACCGCGATGGCCGGCACATCCCCGCTAGTTGGAGAATGATCGCGGAGGATCAGTTTAAGTTGGTGGTCTATGAGAATTCGCCGCCACAGTTATTCGATCTGTCGAACGATTCATGGGAATGCCGCGATGTTGCCGATCACTACAAGGATCGAGTGGCTGCTATGCGGGCTCGTCTTCAATGACCCGCTGGTAACAAAACCTTATAAACAGCCACATGGAGGAGGCTCAAAGATGGAAAAGGCCATCGGATCGTACGAAGACTTATTGCGTATGCTTGATCAGAAGTTTCGTTCGCCTGAGCAATTTTGGGACCCATTTTACACAAATCGGGAAAGGCCTGTTCCCATTTTCACGAATGCCCCTGATGAGAATTTGGTCTCTTATTTCGAAAGAAAATGGATTCAACCCGGAAAAGCTATGGATCTAGGGTGTGGCCCAGGTAGAAATTCGATTTATCTAGCAAAACGTGGATTTGATGTCACAGGATATGACATTTCCAACATAGCTCTACAATGGGCAAGAGATCGAGCGAAAGAAAGTGAGCTGGACATCTCTTTCGAATGTAAATCTGTTTTAGAGATTGATTGCCATGATCAATTCGATTTTGTATACGATTCGGGATGCTTACATCATCTATTGCCACATCGAAGAATCCAATACATAGATATGATTTACAGGTCATTAAAGACGAATGGATTATTTGGAATCACCTGTTTTAGACCAGGTTTTGGAGACCAGGGCGGCCCTATTCGTGAAATGTCCGATTGGGATGTATATGAGGAAGGAACTATGAATGGAGGTTTAGCATTTACAGAGGAAAAGATCAGATATATTTTGGAACCCTATTTTGAATGCATCGAATTTAGAGCAGTTGAAAAACCGACGAGTGAAGATGTTTTTGGGGTTCCGTTCCTTTGGGGTTCATTATGGAGAAAGAGAGCCGCCCGCACATGACCCAGATTCGGGTGGGTGATTAGGAAGGAATTCCGGATTGCGCGCAAGCAAAGCGGCTTCTGGAACCATGCAAAAGGGATATTCGCACCGACATACGAGAATAAACTGGCGGTGAATGGGCGAATGTATTCAAATTCCTGGCGTTCTACCTTCCCTGGGATCATGGGCAGCGCAGCATGTTTATGTTCCAGCGCTTGAATGCCCGTATGTTCGTCACATGAATGCACGTGGATGCCTTGTTCGTGCAGCCTTGGCGCTTCATGGTAAAGTTCGCTCACCACTTGCACCTCTTGATGGAACAGCTGTTCATCGGTGATGTTCGGATTCAGCCAGTACCTGCTCCGATGGGGTTTTAAATCCATTTCTTATTAAAAATCGCCCTACCTGGCGGGGCGAGATGCTTGTAACGATGTTCTGTCTCATCACTTCCCGCGCTAATGCTGATGGCGTCCAGTGAGAGAGCGGCACGTCATGAATTTCCGGTTTATCGCAGGCGATTTTAATAATATGCGCCACCTGTTCACTGGTAAAGAGGGGAGGCTTGCCAGGGCGATCCGCATCTTGCAGAGCGGCATCGATCGTTGCTTTAAGCGCCCACGGCTTGCTCCCTTCAATCTGATTGACTTCAGGTAGCGCCTTCGCCCAGCGATTGCGCCATTTTTTAACGGTGTTCCGTTCCCAACCCGTCTGGCGCTCAATTTCTTTGTTATTCAGACCATCTGCTGCCAGAAGTATGATGGTTGAGCGCTGGATGAGGTGAAGGGGAGAATGCGTTCCCCTCTTGATTGATTCCAGGATCGTTCGTTGCTTCCCGCTCAATTGGATTTCGGCAGCTTTATGGATGGTCATTGTAGTCGGCTCCCTTATGCTAATCAGTTGATTTTAGCGTAAGGGACAAAAGGCTCGTTGTCTAGCAATTTTTCCGTGATCACGGATCACGGCCAACGCGTAATAGATGACCATCCTGCAACATCGTCGAGTGCGATTTGATTGCAAAACCTTGTGCAATGGATGAATCGGAAAAGGAACGTTCTAATATTCTGCTGGTGGTTTGTTTCCATGATTGATAGTCATCTTCCCGAGCCAGTTGCTTGCATGCATCCAGTTGACCTTGTATCCATTGAACCGCTTCTGTTCTGCGTACAATAAAGGTAACCAATAATCCCGCCCCCCTGTTCTATTTTATTTTCAGCCTAATGTACCCCAGCGCAAATAGAATAAGAATAGGGGTTCGAGAATATATACCTCATCGTCTTTGTACTCGAAGACTTGATACATCGATTCACTGCTCTGCATAATCGATTGCACGATATCGATGGTGCTTTTGATTTTTAGGCGATCCGGCTTATCTGCAGCATCCCCCAACATCATATCCATTCTTCTTTTGATTTCATCGGTCGATAGACTGACCCTAGGCGGATCCACTGCAATAGCTTTCAGCAGCAATTCGTATATATCAACCTGTTCTCCATTGTTAATCATATAGCTCTTCCGTTTTTGGCCTCGCGTATTTGGACCGCTTCTGAGCTTCCGCGCAACTTCTCTATAAGACAGGAGATTCAGGGAAGTCATTTTGTATGCTTTTAATAGCATAGATCGGTCCATTTTTTCAGGCATTGCAACATTGTCTATATCAAGCAGCAAGCATAGATTTAAGCAGATGGATTGCATGAGTTGAGGAGAGAATAAGCTCTCCTTGGCCATGTCTTCTGCAAAGCTGGAATCTAAATCAACCCCGAGCTGTTCGAAGCCGGTAACCGAGATTTCCCGTAACTCATCAGAGTTCCAAGGCTCAATGTTAATAAGGTTTAATCTTCCGCTTAAATCGGGATTTTTTCGAATCGCATCATCAGACCGGTGAGGCAGGGAAATAACAACTGTTCGAAAATATTTGCGTATGGCATCCTTTAACTGATAGGCGATTTCTGTTTGCATTCGAGGGGAGGCGGAATGAAAATCATCCAAAACCAGAACCAAATCCCGATCGACAAAGTATTGAATGACCTTGTCTTTATTCGAACGGTATGATTCAGTCACCGAAGATACAATTCCCTCTTTTGTACCAGCCAGACCCTGCCCTTCGATTATACGTCGTTCTGAGTGATTGCTCTCAAGCGGCAATCCTACTTTTTTTGCAACGGTAATCCAAAAATCTTCTGTATCTTTAAAATCGTTTCCCGTGAGGTCAACGATTTTATCCATACCCAGCACCTTTTCACACAGAACGGTCTTCCCTATTTTTGATGGTCCAACAATAGAAGTAAGAAAGCCTACAGTATTTAAGGATTGTGTAAGACGAAATTCATACGTAAGGTCATATTCAGGCGATTGGCGCGAAATATAAGTGTATCGAGGGAAAGCCCCGGGGATAAATACTTCATTTGATCTCAGCTTCATATTGGCACACCCTCATTGATGAATGTCGTAAATAAGATATTTATCTGCTTTCACAGCTAGTATATCCCTAACGCGTCCAGTATAAAAGGCCTTTTTATACCTTTTTGGGGCAATATGCAGAAAATAACCTAAATTGCCCAATCTGCTCGAATAACTTGGGCAAACATTACGAAATTCAACCTGTAAGGGCCTATTTCTAAACGAGACCGTTACGATAATAGTAAAAAACGAAAAAAAGAATACCCAGGTCATTAAGTGACCTTGTGGGCACCCTCCTTAAATTTCCGGCTGCTTGCGGCCCGGGTTGTCGGCGAAGGCTGCTGTCCTCCGAATGTCGGGCTGGTTCCACCACGCATAATATTCCAGTCCATCGAAGCCGCGCTCTTTGATTTTCTCCAGATGGCAGACTTCATCCTTGCCTTGGTAAGCGCCGATGCACAGCGACCACTTCAAGCTCATATTCTCCGTTGCCTCCCGACCGTAGATTGCGACCGCACGGATTCCATAGAATCATTGCTAATGACGAAGAGCCCAATTATTCCTTTACGGAGCCCATTACAATCCCTGTCATAAAATAACGTTGCAAGAAAGGATAAATGACAAGCACCGGCAGAGCGCCAAGAAAGATCTGAGCAGAACGGAGCGCGCGATCGTTCAATTTGGACATTAATTGCAATTGGGTGACGTCGGAGATGGAGGACAGATCAAATTGAATGATAATCGTTTGCAAATAGCTGGAAAGCGGGTAGTTATCCGGACTGTTCATGTAGATCAACCCGTAAAACCATTCATTCCAATGCATGACGATGGCGAACAGCGTAACCGTCGCTTGCGCGGGCAGGGACAGAGGCAGCATGATGCGCCACAGAATAGGCCAATGTCCGGCTCCATCGATAAAGGCGGACTCCGATAATTCCTTGGGCAAGCTGCGGAAGAAGTTCAGCAGCAGCACGACATTGAAGATCGGTACGGCGACGGGCAGCACCAATGCCCAGATTGAATCAATCAGCCCCAATTGCTTAACCACGACATAGCTTGGAATCAATCCTCCGCCAAACAGCATCGTAAAGACGAAGATCCATACGTAAACCGTTCTGAATCGGAACTGGGAAACTTCTTTGGACAGCGGATAGGCGGTCAGCAGCGTTAACAGAAAGTTAAGAGTGACCCCGATAAACACCCGTTGCACGGAAATCCACATGGATGCCTGGAACGGCTTTGTCTTGGCGATATGTTCGTAGGCGAAAGTTGTAAATTCAACCGGCCACAGGGCAACGAGCCCTCCTTCGATCGCCCCTTTGGAACTTAAGGAAATGGCGAGCACATTAATCATGGGCAAAATGCAGAGAAGGGACAGGAAGGCCAGAAAAGCATAATTGACTATGATAAACGCTTTGCGTCCTATCGACAGGTGTTCAACCATTGGGCTCTCTCTCCTTTCCGGACTTTAGAATATTCGGTAGTTCGCAATTCGATAGGCGAGTATATAAGAGAGGGAGATCGCGAACAGGGAGATGACCGATTTGAACAACCCGACAGCGGTCGCCACGCCAAATTGTCCGTTGCCAAGCCCGATCCGATATACGTAAGTGTCAATAATATCGCCCGTCTCGTAGACGGAGGGGCTGTACATATTGAATATTTGATCAAAGCCCGCATTCAGCACTTGGCCCAGGCTGAGCGTGGTCAGCAAAATAATAATCGGCAGCATGCCGGGCAGGGTGATGTGCAAGGTCTGCTTCCAGCGATTCGCTCCATCGATCACAGAGGCTTCGTATAAAGCGGGACTGATGCCGGTTAATGCCGCCAAATACACAATGGTGCTGAACCCGAATTCCTTCCACACATCGGTTGTGACCATCACATAGGGAAACCACTTGGCATTTCCCAGGAAGAATACGCGTTCAAGGCCAAACCATGCCATAAAATCGTTCAAAATGCCGGTAGTCGGCGAGAGAACCTCGATCAGAATTCCGGACAAGATAACCCAGGAGAGAAAGTTTGGCAAATAAATCAGGGTTTGCACCGTCCGTTTGAACAACTGCTTGCGAAGCTCGTTCAGCAGCAGGGCGGTAATAATGGGCGCAACCAGCCCCGCCACAATTTTCATAAACGCGATATATACTGTATTTCGAATGACATTCATCGTATCCGGCAAGCTGTACACATACTTGAAGTTCTCCAAGCCAATCCATTCCGATCCGAATAAACCCTTGCCAATATTGAACTTTTGAAAGGCGATTACGAGTCCGACCATGGGTCCGTATGCAAAAATGAGGATAAAGATCAGGCCAGGCATGATCATGAAGTGCAGCGGTATTTCCATTCTCCAGCTTTTGCGGGCCATCATTCTGCCTCCTTAAAAACGCAAGGGGATAGAGGAACACCTCTACCCCCTTGCGTGCCTCTTATTGAACTTGACCCGTTGCATTAATTTCTGCGAGAATATCGTTTCCGCCTTGTTCCAGCCATTGCTTGGCAAATTCATCGAAATAATCGAGCGGTTTGGCGCCCATGATGATCTCCGTGAATGCCCGAGCTTCCAAGTCTCTGAGGGCAGGCCCTTTGGCCACCATCGTCGCTGTAGGCGCCCCGGTATATGCCGTCATTAGAATGCGATTATTCTTTTTGTATTTGCCCAAGGTAGCGAACACGCCGTTCTCATCCCACAGTGTGTGGGCCACCCATTGCGAAGCATCGCCGCCATCGTAGGCTTTCACTTGGTCGTAATACAATTGGGCTTCTTCGTCCAACCCGCTTTTGTCTCCCTTTTTGAGCGCTTCAAGGACTTGATAATGATAGTTTTGATTTTTCTCCCCGCTTGGGGCATAAATCGGGGCTAACGTATGGATCTGATAATTTTTGTCACCTTGCTTGATCGTATGGTATTTGCCGATATCTTTCTGTGCGCCGGTTAACTTTTCCGTTGCGTAGTTCATCACCTTGATCATCGCTTCCGGATTTTTGGAGTTTTTGGAAACGACCATGAACCTGGAAGGCATCCCGGAGCTCTGCACGATCGTAGGCGACCCGGTTCCGGATGGCGCTTCGTACACGCCCCAATCGATGCTTGGATCTTCGGTATGCATGTTATTGATCGGCCAAGTAGGCACCCAGAACGCTCCGTAGGTCATCCCTACTTTGGAGGAGGTCAGCATTTCTCCAGCTTTATTGCCGTCCATCACGCTGAATTCCGGATGGATCGCACCGGCTTTGAACAGATCGGCCAACTTGCCAAGCGCTGTTTTCACTTCGGGTTGAATATCGGCGTAGATCGCTTTGCCGTCTTGCCCTTTCAGGAATATCAGATTCGTTCCCGAACCGTTCGCCGGATTGAATCCATAGCCGCCGAAGCCGTTCAGGAAACCGTCGATCGAGGCGAAGCCGCCGAAGATGTCTTTGGAAATATCCAGGCCGTACGTATTTTTCTTTCCGTCGCCATCCGGATCTTCATTGGCGAATGCAATGGCCAAATCCATCAACTCGTCCATTGTCGTAGGAGCGGTGCGTCCAAGCTTCTCCATCCAGTCTTTGCGAATATACAAGGAATGGGCATCGTCATTGCTGCCGCCGTCGACCGCCATCCCCAGCAACTTGCCGTCGACCGTGCCGGCTTTCAGCTTGATGCCGCCGGACTCGTTATACGCCGTCTTCACGGTATCCGAAGCGTATTTGTCATATATTTCTGTCAAATCGGCCAGTTGGCCTGCCTGAGCCAACGTTTGAAATTGCTGCATGTCAACGATGAAGAAGTCCGGCATATCCCCCGATACCATCGTTACCGTAATCTTGCTTGGATATTGAGCCGTATTGACGGTCCATTTGTTCTTGAGATTGATGCCGAGCTCAGATGCGAATTCCCGGTACCATACATTGTCGTCGAGTGTCTGATCCGGCAAATACTCGACGCTGGGTGTTGAACTGCGGACGGTAGTTACGTTAATGGGCGGATCATATTTGCCGAACGGGCCATCCGGCACCGCAGGCGCCTTTGAAGATTCTGCGGAAGGACTGGCCGACGATGCTTTCGCCGGCTCGGCGGTGTTGTCTTTGTTTCCGGACCCCGTACATGCACTTACAAAAACAAGGGCAAACGTTAGAACGATCATGGAAAACAACTTGAATTTCTTCCTTGCCATGATTTACTCATCCCCTTAATAATTTGGTGGTTTGCAATCCAATTATCCTATTGCCGGGGACCTGCAAGATATATGAAATGTATATCATTGATTGACCTGTTATATCCTTTTTAATGAGTCCCGGAATTCCTGCGGTGACATATGGGCGAACTTTTTGAAAAATCTGTTGAAGTAGGAGGCGGAATCAAATCCGATTTCTACGCCGATTTCGTAAACTTTCATGGAGGTTTCAGACAACAAATGCTTGGATCTTTCCATTTTGACTTCCATAATATAGTCGCTGATGCTTTTGCCCGTCTTCATCTTGTACAGTCTGGACACGTAGAAGGGAGTCAGAAACACCAATCCCGACAATCGATTCAAAGACAAATCCCCGGAAAGATTTGCGGCTACATAGGACTGGATGGCTCCGACCACTTCGTCGATCTCTTGCTTGGTTTGCTCTACGGTGCTGTCGAATATGAGGTTTGCCAGCTTGCTGAAGAATAAAGTTGCCTCTTGCCATGTAGCATGCTCTCCGATGGATAGAAGCTTGCCGATATTCATGTGCTCCGATAAAGCGGGGAATAGGTCCAATCGATTCAGATGGCCAATGAAGATCGCAGTCAGTTCATAAAATATTTCCAACGATAGGCCGGCCTGCATCGCTTCGGGTTCACCGACAGAGGCCATAATTTCTGAATATTGTGCAAAAAATTGCTCTTTATCCTTCTGTGCCAAATAATGATCCAGCATTCGTATCCGCTTGACCTTGGCCCGCACTTGATCTTTGCCGCTCGCAAACATTCGCTCGTCGGACAGCAGCATTTCGTTGCCTAGCCCCAGCCCTCGCTCGAACAGAAGGGAAAGCCTGTCGAATTTAAGCGGGAGCTGCTCCCATTCGTAGGGCTCGCTGGAAACCACGAAGGAACAAACAAGTTTTAAATACTGCTTGCATGCGGATTGAATCGCTTCCATTGTGCCCAATATATAGGCCTGATCGTCTTGATCTGCCCTTTGAGGCTGGATCAACCAGATCATTCGATGATGCTCGCCCACCAAATGCTCGATGTCGAAGCGATTGGAAAAAAACTCTTTGACAATGTTATCGATCGAATACATAAACAAAGCTTTGTCCTCGCTCGTTGTGCGATCCCGCCATTCGTCTACCCGGCCGAGCACCACATAAACGGGCCGCTTTCCGCTTAACTTCATATTCAAGGCAGCAAATCTCCCGGACGGGTCCTTTGCGCCATCGAACTCGCCCTGCAGCAATCTCGCCAAGTATTCCTTCTGCAGGGTAGGCAGGGCCAACTGCATTTGATTGCGCGCCTGGTCAATTAGCTGCTCGTAAGTTACTTCTTCATTCAACAGCCGAATCGCTTTCTCCACTGCGGCCAGAATCGGTTCGTCTCCTTCTGTCTTCAACACAAAATCAATCGCGCCGTTCCGGGTAGCTTCCTGAATGTAATCGAAATCGTCGTAGCCGGTCAGGAAAATCATTTTACAACGGGTCCACAATCGGGCTACCTCGCGCTGCAGCTCGATCCCGCTCATTTCGGGCATTTCAATATCTGTCAGGATGACATCCATCCTAAGCTCTCTGACGATCTTTAACGCTTCTTGCCCGTCGAAGGCATAGTAGATCTCCAGATCCAACTGCTTGGCATTCTGGAACAGATCGACCAAGCCCTCTACGATAATGGGTTCGTCATCCACGATAAGCATGCGAAACATCGGTTATCCCTCCAAAGTTGAGACTTGGGCTGTTACTCGGGGCAGCTTCAAGGTTACCTTGAGCCCGCCCAATTCGCTTCGTTCCACCGTCACGCCGAAATCCTGGCCAAATCGGATCTGCAGACGGCGATGCACGTTAAGCAGCCCCGTATACTCCAATTCGCCCTGCTGCAGAGATAAGCTGCTCAACAATTGCGTGAATTTCTCGGCCGATAACGGTTGGCCGTCGTCCTCCACCGTAATGAATAAGCAGTTGCTTTCCGTCGAGACGCCGACATGGATAAAGCCGTTCTTGCTTCGCGTTTCCAGCCCGTGTTTGTAGGAGTTTTCAATGATCGGCTGCAAAATCAACCGGGGAACTACAACGGCGAGACTCTCGGCAGGGAGTTCGTCAAAATCGACGTGGATGCGCCCCTTGAAGCGAATGCTTTGAATTTCCGCATATATTTTGGAATGACGGAACTCCAGTTCCAGAGGGACATCCTCGGCGGCATTCCGCGTAATAAATTGAAAGTATTGGCCCAGATATTGGCTGAACTGAGCGATGCTTTCGTTGTCGTTCAGCTTGGCCAATCGATACAGAATGAAGTACGTGTTGTACAGAAAATGGGGATTGATCTGGGCCTGCAACTGTTTCAATTCCGAGCTTTGTATTCTGAGCTTCTGCTCGTAGGCTTCATGAATCAGCACATTCAAGTTTTCCATCATCATATTGAACCGTTGAAACAAGTACAGAAATTCATCATTGGACTTGGGCAGCCCGGTTGGCGTTAATTGACCCAGTTCGGCTTTGCGGAAGGCTTTGATCAGATTTTGCAGCGGGCGATGGATCAAGCGGAAGATCCAATAGGAATAAGCCAGTACGATGAACAGGGACAGGAAGGACAGCAGCCACAGCAAATCGCGATATTGATCCAGCGAGCCCAGCATTTGTTCAACCGGCGTATAGGCGATCAGATAGTATTCGAGTACGGGAGAATAACGATAGGACATAAAATATTGTTTGCCGTCATACATGACCTGCTCGATGCCGTCGCGATGGCCGCTCCGATATTTGTCGGCGATGAATTGCTTCAGGAAGTCGGATAGAGACGCGTTCTTATTATTCGTCAACACCATATCGTACTTCGTGTGGATGAGCGCGGCTCCGGATTGTTCGTGATCCTCGAATACGCTCAACGCGTTCTTCACGGCTTGCAGGTCCAGTTCGATGGAAAGTATAAAGCCGGGGTAAATCGCCACCGATTCAATACCGGGGTAGGAGATGGCCAAAAACATCCGTCCATGCCAATAGAAGAAGCGAGTGCCGCTCGTTTCTGTAAGCGATTGCACCGCTTCGAAGTCCGGATTCAGCTCCGAGGAGATCGATTCTTCATTGGACAGGGAGCGGTTTAACGTCAGGATATGTGCATTCGTTCGCAATGCATAGATGCTGGAGCCCTTCAATTGCTCCAATTTGACCTGTACGCTTCGGATCACTTCGGTAAATTCGAACAAGGTCATTGTTCCGCTCAGGTAAGTGAGGTGCTGCAGATCTTTATCGTTCATATATTGCTGCAGCAAGCTGATCATATGTTCATTTTCCATCTCCAGAATGTTCAGGTAAAAGTCCGTTTTGGATTCCAGGGAATGGGACAATTCGTCAACGAGCTTGGCTTCACCCGTCTTGTTCATCAGCAGGCCAATGCCATAGAGCGGTGCGATCAACAGCATGAAGGCAAGGAACAGCTTGGGGAAAATGGTGAGACGCCAACGTCTGTCCTTATGCGAGTTTATAGAGGCCACTCCTCTCGAGCGTCAACGGGTTCAAACCTAGAATAGCGCAAATATTTCCTTTATGACACCCAATTCGTTGAAATAACCCCGGATTGCCCCAGTAAGAAGGGCAACCCGGGATTATGGGCGAGAAGGTCAGATTAAAGCTGCAATAATCGGTAAATCAACGCGGCTGCTTGGGCACGCGTGGCATGTGCTTGAGGCCCGAAGCTGCCATCCGTGAATCCTGCGATTAATCCCGCGGCATAGGCCCGGTTCACAGCTTCCGACGCATAGCTCGAAATGCTGGCGGAGTCTGTGAAGGTCATATTTGACGAGCCCGCATCCTGCAGTTTGAGAGCGCGATCGAGCATGACGGCCATGTCCTCGCGTGTAATCAGATCGTTCACGCCGAAAGTGCCGTTATCCCTGCCATGCACAAAGCCCAGGCTTGCTGCGATTTCGATCGCTTCCGAGTACCACTTGCCGGGCTTCGCGTCGGCAAATTCCCCGACTGCGGAATTCGCGTTCGCTTGCAGCTCCAACGCATTGACGAGCATGAGCAGGAATTCGGCCCGCGTCACGTTGCCTTGAGGGTCATAATGGCGGTCGTCTTTGCCTTGCACGATTCCCCTGGCTTGCAAGGCCTCGATGCTGATGCGAGCCCATTGTGCGCCAACGAGATCGTCGAAGCTGACGTTGCGATAAGAGATCGCGTAATGGCTGAAATGATCGGTTGTAAAAGTAAAGGTGCCGGTTGCGGCGTCGTACTGGCCATTCTTCACGATCTGAATGGAACCGTCGTTTGCCAAATAATAAATAATGATCTTATGAGCATCTTCTCCCGGTTGAAGCGAATAGGGGATTTGAACGTTCACCGCGCCAGGCTGGCTAAACCGGCTAATCTGCTTGCCGCCCAAGGTCAAGGCAAGATCGATGACGGGATGGTTGCCTGCCAGATCGCGCGTTGCTTGATTTAACGATGCCAAATCCACTTGTTCAACGTTCAGCGCCAATATGTCCGCACTGCTGCCGACGATCTGTGCGAGCTCCGCCGACGATATCGTAACCGTTGCCAGACCGGTGCGAATCGCAAGCGCAGGCTTGTTCGCGAGTCCGGCCAGCGCGTCCGCAGGAAGCTCGACATGGACGGAGGAGACCGACGCCCCCGATTCCGGCGTAATCTCGATGTTCAGCGTATCTCCCGACCCTGTTGCGGCAGATTGAATGGCTTCCTTCGGCACTTTCACGCTTAGGTTGCCATTCGTGCCGGGTGCCGCTGTGACTTGAATCGAGCCCTTCGCGATTACTGGCTGTTTCTGGTCGGTGTTTCCGGTGTTTCCGGTATTGCCGGTGTTTCCAGTGTCACCGCCGTTATCACCGCCGTTATCGCCGTCGCCAGGTTCCCCATCGGGATCGGTCGCAGCGACAGGCTGTATCGCCAGCGGATCGCTGGACACGAGCAGTGCGCCGTCTATTTCGAATACGATCGATTGCAGCGCATCCGACTTCAGCGTGAGCGGCACGATAGCCTTGCCGTTCACGAAGCTCACCGACACCGTCGTCTCCGTTCCGGATAGCGGTTGACCGGCGAATTCACCGGCGGTCATGCCCGTCTGCGGCTCGGCATAGCCTGTGACCGTTACCTCGTGCGTTCCCTGGAAATAATGATCGGTCACCGGGAATTCCGCCAGTGTCCAGGAGTTGACGCCCTTGTGGAACTGCAAAGTAATATCAACCGCCTGACCGCTCTGCGGCGCCAAATCGGAAGCGTCGGCTGCCAGCGAATACGCGGCGGCATTGCGTTGATCGAGCAGCCAGCCCATGTATTCTTCGCTCGCATACACTTGATCCCACGAATTGTGGCCTACGCCATCGAACAGCGTGAGCGTAATATCGCCGCCCGCCGCTTTAATTTTCTGCTCGGTTATGACGGCATCCGTATAAGGCACGCTGGTATCCGCCTTCCCGTGGAATGCCCATATCGGCAGTTGCGCCAGACCGGCCAGATTGATCGGCTCATCCTTGTCCAGAGCTGTCGCGATCTGCAGCAATGCGGCATATTGCTCGTGATAATACCCCGCGAAGCGATAGGTCATATAGCCGCCGCCGGAGAGGCTGGTCATATACCAGCGGGTCGGGTCAATCCGGTACTCGTCCGCCACTTGCTGCGCCAGCTCGATCCAGTCCTCCGCGCTAATGCCGTTCACGCGCTGAGGCATGAAGACGATCGATTCCCGCAGCAGCGGGTTATCGGCAATATGCGGTCCTATCCCGACTGTTGCCTGAGCGCCTACGTTGGTTTCATTGTTGTTCAACACTTCGCCGCTTCCATGATGGAAGGCAATCATGGGCCACAATTTGGAAGGATCGTAGTCTTCCGGCACATAAACGATATACTCGTATGCTTTGCCGTTCTTCACGAATGTCTTGACAACCATGCCTGTCTCGACCGGGTCCGGGTTGGCCCGGCTCTGCTCCACCAGGACGAATACCGGTCGTTCGCTGACGTTCACGCCGGCCTTGCCGTCAATAACCTCAAGCTTTGTTTGAATGCCGTCGATGCTGCCCTCCGACATCTGAATCAGCGTGGCGTCCGGATGATTCGCGCCCACGTCCAGCCCGTAGCCGTCCACGGTCGTATTGTTGCTCGTCGGCGCCCATACCGCCAATACTTCATCATCGGTCGTGTCGCTCTTGAATTTGTAAATCAGCACATTGCTGTTGCCCGAATCCACTTCGCTGTCAAAATGGAAGCCGGTCAATGTGTTCTTCATCGTGTACACGTAGTACCAGGAAGGCTTTTTGTCCCATGTGTCCTTGCCCCTCGTCAGACCGCTCGTATCGAACTTGGTGGTGCTGTTGACGTTCACATCGCGAATCATGTACATGGAGGCCTTGTCGATGCCTGCGGCTGCCGCGGCCAGGTAAGAACGAATCAGCCATTGACCTTGCACTTCTTCCTGCGAAGTGCTGCCGATCTTGGGCGCCCGTTGTACGGAGCTCGGGTGCGTGTCATAACCGAATTCGGTCAACCACACTTCCTTGCCGGGCATGTATTGATCGCGATAATCGACGAACGTTTTCAACATATCCTTCAGGTGATCGTCCTCGGGACTGATCCCGACGGTGCCGTTGCTCTGGTTCGTTCCATTGTTGCTGTAATGATGAATATTGATGACGTCGAACGGCACATCGTCCTCGCCGCGGTTGAAGTCGGACCAGAACTTCAAGGCGCGAACATAATCCAGCTCCGGCTTGGCCAACCCGCCCAGCACCAGCTTGGCATTCGGGTCGGCATTCTTCACGCCGAGCGTTGCTCCCATCGTGGACATATGACCATCATAGTCGGCACTGGTCATGGCAGCCATCTCGTATGGCGAGAAGTGGCCTGCGCGTGTTTGCCACCAACTGTCCGGCTCATTCCAGTTCTCGAAATATTGCAGCAGGTTCAGCCCGGTGCTGCGCGGTTGGCCGGACGCCAGCTTGAGCAAGCTGTCCGCTACTGACGTGCTGCCGTAACGCGCGGCATATTGGAACATATGGTCGGCGTGCGCGGTGTACGACGCCGGATCTGTCGGAGAAGCGCCCGGCAGTATCGGCTTATAGGCTTGGGCGGTCGTCATCCAACTGACGCTGCCGCCGCCTGCGACGGGTGAAACCGTAATGCCGAGATTTTTCAGGCTGCTGTAATAATTGTCGAAATACCAGCCGCCGCCGCCCGCGTAGGAAGGATTGAACTTGTTCGCATTGTTCGGGTAGCCGGGATAGCCCGTCGTATATACTGCGCCGAATGGATAGAGATCGCCTTCGTCCCAGTTCCAGCTATGGTATTCGCGCACAAATCCGGCGACCGCCAGCACATCGTGCGGATCGTCGATAAATCCGTTAACGCCAATGAAGTCTTCCATATTCGGCGTCGAATGCGCGACGGGAACAGGATCTTGCGCCACTTCGCCGCGAAGCGCGCCGTATACGACCACCTCGGCAACGTTCGTTCTTGCAGGCGTGCTTAACTGCAAATACCGCGTTGTGATCGAAACCGGATGCGCCAGCCACTGATTGCCCTGGGTCAGCGTGTCCGTGAATACGGGCTGCCAATTGAACGGATCGCCTGCCGACACGGTCATGCTGCCGGATTGACTGCCGTTGTACAGATAGATATCTGTCAATTCATATTCGGCCCCCAGGTCGATGACCGCGGAAGCAGGCAGGTAGATCGCATCCGTGCCGGCATCCCAGGCGGTTGCGGGCGTGCCGCCTGCGCTATTCCGGGGATCGCCGGCTGCGGCTTGCTCGTCGGCCAATTGCTTGACATTGCCGACTACCGATTCGTTGATGATCCGGTCCGGATTGATTTCTATCTTCTGCGAAGCTGTCGTTGCCAGCGTTGTTCCCGTTGCTGCGTTGGACAAGCCGGATACGTTGCCGGCTTCCGCTTCGTCGAAGGATCGCAGCGCGAAATAATAGGTAACGGCAGGGTCCAGTCCGTAAACCCATACAGACTGAAGAGTTCCGGCAAGCTTGGGTGCGGGCGCCCAGGCAACCGGCTGCACATCCTCCCAGTTGTCGTCGGCAATCGGCTCCTCGCTATAGCGAATGTCATAATTTGCCGCTGTGCCTTCGTTACCGTCATCGCCTGGCGCGGTCCACGTCAACCGGATGGCGTTGGCGGATTTGAAGGCGACGGTCAGATCGGATACAGCGGCGGGGGCAACCGTATCGGTCTCCGCCGTGGCATAATTGGCCACATTGGACAAAGCAGAGACGTTGCCGGCATCGTCCCGGGTCGTAAGCGCAAAGTAATACAATTGATTGGCCGCCAGTCCGGCAACCGTGAAGCTTTGCGTCGAACCGCTGCCCAGCGGTTGCGGAGCGGAGGCGACGATCGTGGCCGTACTCCAATTGTCTTCGGTAATCGGCGCCGTACTGTAGCGAATATCGTAAGAAGCTGCGAGACCGGCCGTGCCGTCGTTACCGGGGGCGGTCCATTGCAAGGTGACGGAGTTTACCGTTGAAGCGATGCCGGCCAGGTTCGCGACGGCCGCCGGCGGCGTTAAATCCTGAATCGCGCCTCCGACCGGCGTTCCATAGATGACAAGCTCGGATACGCGCGAATCTGAGCTGTGCAAGACAACCCGCACATATCTTGTCGTGGCATGGACCGGGTGCATATTCCAGAAGTTATTGTTCTTCATCCCGTCTGTGAACAGCAACGTCCAGTTGCCGGGCGCCCCATAATAGAGATCGACGTCATCGATCGACGTAATATCCCGCAGGGCAATATTGGCAAGCTCATACTCCGCGCCCAGATCCAGATAGGCGCTGGCCGGATAATCCGACGCTGACCAAGACGGCAGCCAGAAGGTTTGCGGTGTCCCGCCGGTTCCGAACAAGGGGTTGCCGGCATTGGCTTGCTCGTCCACAAGGTTGGTTGCCTCGCCAAGCGCGGATTCATTATGAACCATCGAAGCTTTCAACAGAATCGGAGTCGGGACGGGTTCGCCGTACAAGACGATCTCCGTTATTCGCGCTTGATTGGAGGCAAGTCCAATACGGATATAGCGCGTCTCGGCGGATACCGGATGCATGCTCCATTGATTGTTGTTCTTCAATCCGTCGACGAACAGCGGCGTCCAGTTGCCGGGCGAACCCGCATAGAACGTGGCCTTGTCGATACCCTGGCTGTCCCAGAGGGCAAGGTTCCGTATGTTGTACATCTGACCAAGGTCGAGATAGGCGAACGCTCCGGTCTTGGTGTTCCCCGAATCGTTCGGATCCTCGGGATGGTTGTAAGACGTCGGCGCCCAATAGCTCGTCAGATTGTCCTTCCCGCCGCCTGCGCCAATCAGCGGGTTTTTCGCGGCCTCTTGCTCGTCGACCAGCTTATAAGCATCCCCGCCGCCTGCTTCCACATGCATCATCCCGACCGACAACGGCACCTTTTTCGGCATGGAAATTTCCGCCGGAGCGCCGTACAGCACAAGCTCGGAAATGATGGAAGCCAGTCTCGACATACCGACCCGAACGTAACGGGTGCGTACGTTCACATCGTCCTGCAACCATTCATTCGAGCTGGTCAACGTTCTGCTGAATAATTCCGTCCAGCCGCCCTGCGGGCTGCCCGTATAGATTGTCGTATTTGCGTTTGGCTTATTATCCCAAGTGCCGGGATCTTCGAAGTCATACATGAATACGTGAGACAAATCGTATTCCTTGCCCAAGTCAATATAGGCGTATGCCGGGTATTCCGGTGGTTCATCCGATTCGTTCCACGCGCCAAACCAGAACTTGGAGGGGGCGCCGCCCGCACCGTTCAGCGGGTCGCCGGCAATGCTTTGTTCATCTGCAAGCTTCGTAGCGTCGCCATAGCCATTCTCGTTGTATACCATGGCCGGCGATAGCGGGATCTTGGCAGGCACGGCATGGCCGTACACGACAATTTCTCCCAGCAGGCCCTCCAGCCTGGTGATTCCCACGCGTATATAGCGCGTCCTGATGTCAATCTGCTCGCCAAGCCAGGTGTTGGTTCCCTCGGCATCTTTGGTGAATAAAGGCGTCCAGTTGCCGGGTGTCCCCGTATCTATCAAAAATTCGCCGCTGCCGTCATCCCAAGTATCGGGCACTTCCAGATCATACAAGTAAATATCCGTGAGGTCGTATTCCTGCCCAAGATCGATATAAGCATAAGCAGGATAATTCGCGCCGGTAAAATTCCAATCTCCAAACCAGAAACCGTATAAGGTTCCGCCCGCGCCGTTCAGCGGATCGCCGGCAAGCTCCTGCTCGTCTACGAGCCTCGTGGCGTCGCCATAGCCGCTCTCATTGGTTATCATCGCTTGCGATAACAAGATTTTGTGCCCGTCGTTCGCTTCCGTACCGCCGTCGTCGACTGGTTCCGCCGCACTTGCGCGAGGGAACATGCCGGACGGCAAACCGGGGGCGATCAAGCCTGACAATAGGGCCAGCGCAAAAAATAGTGAGGCTATCTTTTTCATTGATTCCCGTCTCCTCCTTCATAATAGTGGGCTTGCACCCCCAATCTTATGCGATCCGTGAACCTCAGTATATTGGATAATCATATCTTCCCTAGCCCAACGATATCCACTTGTTCCTCCCGCTTGGAAACTTGGCAATGAAGTGATCGGAATTTCCGCAATGCGCTTGAACTTCGTGCCAAGATGACGGCAGCCTGGTTATAAACGAACAGGGTCAGGCGATTGTCGTGATCTTTGCTGCCGGTGAGATCGTTCGCGAAGGGAAAACGAATTTGAGTGTGTCGGAAGGCGGATTTTGCCGCAGCAGGCAAAATTGCCCGTTGAAAAATGACTCCGATTCCTCTAGTATGTTATGCAAACGTTAATTCACTAGTGGGATGAGGGTTGCAGGATGTCCGTCACGATCAAAGATATTGCGGCAGCTTTAGGTATATCCGCGACAACGGTGTCGCGCGCGCTGAAGGACGATGTGCGCATTTCCAAGGAAGTTCGCGATCGGGTGACGAAGCTGGCGCGGAAGATGGGCTACAGACCCAATCTGGCGGCGAAGAGCTTGGTCAGCAATCGCACGGATGCGATCGGTTTTCTGGTGGACAATCTCTCATGGTCGTTTTTCAGCGAGCTTGCGGAGTGCGTGCAGAATGCCGCCGAGCGCCACGGTTATTCGGTATTGATATACAGCAGTCAAAAGAGCGCAGAAAGGGAGAAGGCTGGCGTGGAAAGCTTCCTGTCGCGGGGTATCGATGCCTTGCTGATCTATGCGACGGAGGCCAAAGAGAACGAGTCGCTCTACCAGGAGTGGGCCAGGTTTGACATTCCCGTGCTGTTCTTCAACCACTTCAACCACATGGACGTCAATTGCGTGACGACCGACGATTACGAAGGTGCGCGCAAGGCGATGCGCCATTTGATGGAACTGGGCCACCGCAACATCGGCTACATCGGGTCGAAGGAAGACAGCTCGATCAAACGGCAGCGTCTTGCGGCATACCGGGACGCGCTGGCAGAGACGGAATTCGGCTCCGGCTCCGACGATTCCTGGGTTGCGCTGGAGGAGGACGACCCGCTGTACGGGTACCGGGTGGCCAAGCGGTGGTTCGCCGGCTCCGGCGACAAACCGACGGCGATCCTCGCCCAGAACGACATGCTGGCCTTCGGCGTATGCCGGGCGATCGCGGAGTTGGGCATGCGTGTACCCGATGACGTATCGGTCGTCGGTTATGACGACCTGGATACGTGCCAATCGCTGCATCCGCCGCTGACAACCGTCAAAATCCCGCTAAAGCGCCTGGCCGATTCCGCCATGAATTTTCTGATCGAACAGATCAATGCCGGCAACGGCAAGCCCGATGATGAGGTCCGCTTGAAGACGACGTTCAGCCCTAACCTGGTTATTCGTCAGTCTACCGGGCCTGTGAAACCGTAAGTCGTTCTCTCGGTCTCCGGTTCGGACGAACACAGAAGCGTCCGCCTCGGCGTCCGCTTTTTTTGTTGCCGGGCAGGCGAGAAAAATTAAATTCGCGAAAACCGTTGACATTAATGCTGTGATAAAATATATTATTTATGCGAACGTTCGCATAGAACTATACAAGTGTTGGAAGCGCTATATATCAATTGTTTAGGATTAACGTTAACAAATGCATTGTCAGGAGGGAGCATTATATGGCGGGAGAGAAGATTCGCGTTGCCGTTCTCGGTTTGCACAACCATTATCACATTTACCCGATGGCGCATTACATCTCGCAGGGCGCCGTTCCGGAAATGGTGTGGGCAGGCGTTTATGACGAGCGGCTCAAGCAGGCGGAAGCGTTCGCCGATACGTACGGTCTGGCCAAAGTTTACCGCACCCGAGAGGAACTGTTCTCCGACCCGGATGTCGATGCCGTGCTCGTGATGAGCGATACGGGCGCTCACGAACAGGATGTGATCGCCTGTGCGAAGAACGGCAAGCATGTATTGCTCGACAAACCGATCTCGATAACAACGGAGCAGGCCGAACGGATGGTGGAGGCTGCCGATAAAGCGAAGGTCGTCCTGATGATGGCCTATTTGATCCGCTATCTGCCTCCTTATATCAAGGCCCGGCAGTTGATCGAGCAAGGGGTGATCGGCAAGCCGCTGACGATGAAGATTTCGATCCGCTGCCCGCTCGCCTTCATTACCGATTCCCCGGATGTCAAGGAACCCGGCTGGTATGTGGACCCGAAGCGCGGAGGATACGGCGGATTCAACGATCACGGCATTCATTACACCGACATTATGCGTTACCTGCTCGGCAGCGAACCGGTCAGCGTGTTCGGCAAAGTAGCCAAGCTGAAGCATCAGGAACTGGAAGTGGATGATTACGGGGTTTGCGTGGTGACGATGGACCAGGGGGAAATTGTCACGATCGAGAGCACCTGGCACGCGCCCGGCTGGTATGCGCCGATGACGAGCCAGGAGGAATGCCTGATCGTCGGCGCACAAGGCGAAATTCAACTGCATTATCAGAAGAGCCCGCAGCTCGCCGTGTCCGGCAACGGTATAGAGGGCCGTCAATACTTCGATTGGCAGGGTGACGACCGTTACGAGATTTGCTATCAGAACTGTCTGTTCGATTTTGTCGATGTCGTCAAGGGGAGGAAGCCGCTGTCGGTCAGCGGCCACGACGGTCTCAAGGCGCTGCGCGTCATCGAGGGCGCCTATCAATCTTCCGAATCCGGCCGGCTCGTCCAACTATCGTAATAAGTGGAGTGGAGGCATCCTCTATGAATCAGGTTCGAATCGGCATTATCGGGGCGGGGAGAATCTCCCATGTGATGTGCGCGGCGCACGCGCAAGTGCCAGAGTCCAAGCTTCAGGGCGTGTTCGACATTGTTGGCGAAGCAGCGGAACGGTTGGCGCGCAAGTTCGACATTCCGTGCAGGTACGACAGCTATCAGGAGATGCTGGCGTCCGACGAGATCGACGCCGTGCTCGTATGCACGCCGACATTCCTGCACGAACAGATCGTGGTGGACGCGGCGCAAGCAGGCAAGCATGTGTTCTGCCAGAAGCCGATGGCGTTGACGCTGGAGCAATGCGAGCGCATGAACCGCGCGGCGGAGGAAAACGGCGTTATTTTGCAGGTGGGCTTCATGATCCGCTTCACTCCCCCCTTCGTCGAAGTCAAAGAACGGCTGGACAGCGGGGAAATCGGCGATGTCATCGCCATTCGTTCGGCGGTCTTCGGCTGGGAGCCGACGGCGGAATGGTTTTATGATCCGAACAAGGGCGGCGGCTTGCTGATCGACACGATCATTCATACATTCGATCTGTACCGCTGGTACGCCGGCGAGGTCGCTACGGTCTACGCCGACGGCGGCGCTTATGTGTTTGATGGAGCGCGTAAACACGGCACGCCGGACAACGTCATGTGCGCCCTGAAATTTCGCAGCGGGGCGATGGGCAGCATTTACGGCAGTTGGTCGAGCGGGTATGGCGACAAGACGCTGGAAATTTACGGCACGGAGGGATCCTTCTTCATCGACCTGATGCAGGCGCAAGGAGGGCGCGCGTTTGTGAAGAAAAATGCACAATCTCCGCAGGCAGGGGGAGGCTGGAACAATCTTGGCGTCTTGTGGAAATTCGGCTACCAGCAGGAAGCGCGGCATTTTACCCACAGCATTCTCGGGAGGGTGGAGCCCCAGGCGACAGGCCAGGATGCGGTCGAAGCGCAAAAGCTGGCCATGCTGGCAGACTTGTCCATTCGTACTTCCAAATTGATCGAAGCATAGGGGGGGGCGGCATGGTCGGAGTAGGGGTGGTCGGAACGGGATTCTGGGCGCGCATGACGCATCTGCCGGCCTTCTCGTCGTTGGCGGGCTTTCGGCTGCAGGCCGTCGCTTCGGGCAATCCGGACAATGCGGCTGCGGCCGCGCAGAAGTTCGGGATTCCGGCTGTATATCGCGATTATCGCGAACTTGTTCGGGATCCGGACGTTCAGGTGGTCGATATTTGCACGCCGAACCATCTGCATGCCGAGATCGCCCTGGCCGCATTCGCGGAAGGCAAGGATGTCATCTGCATCAAGCCGCTGGCGACGAGCGTGGAGGATGCTTACCGGATGGTGAACGAGGCCGAGAAGCGAGGGTGTCGGCTGCTGTATGCGGAGAACGTGCCGTTCATTCCGGCGCTGCAGAAGCTCAAGGCATTGGTCGACGCCGACCAGTACGGCCCGCTGTTCCGCTTCAAAGCCTGCGAGGGAATCGGTTCGCTGCACGCATCGTGGTTTGCCGACCCGCAGAAAGCCGGGGGCGGCGCGATCATCGATATGGCGGTGCACGGCATGTCCTTCCTGCAGTGGATGGCGCAAGGCAAGCGGGCGGTCCGGCTGTATGCGGAGACCGGCACGTTCGTGCACGACCAGCCGGCAGAGGATACGTCAGTGATCGTCATTCGGTTCGAAGACGGTTCCATCGGACAGACGGAGGATAGCTGGTCGCTGGCCGGCGGCTACGATTCGCGGTTCGAGGTGTTCGGCACGCGCGGGCATGCGCTCGTCGATCTGCTGTACAGCCATCCGATCCGCTCTGTCGTCGGCAGTTCGGCCGAGGGCGGCGCCACCGCATCGCTGCTTCATCCGGTGGACGATCATTTCGTCAAGGACGGGCACCTGGCGATGATGGAACATTTTCGCGATTGTCTGACAGAGGGTAGCGCCTGCCGTTCGACCGGCGCGGAAGGCTTCGAAATCATGCAATGGGTCGATGCGGCGTACCGCTCGGTAAGGACGGGTGTACCGACACTGCTTGCGGCGCATTCGCAATAAGGAATTCGATTTAAAAGGAGGAACAACAGGTGTCCAAACTCAGAATCGGCATGATCGGTTATGCGCACGTGCACGCGGATTTTCGCTCCAAGGCGCTGCGTGAAATGGAGGATGTGGACATCGTCGCGGTGGCCGATACCGATGCTGCGCGCGGCCGTCAGGCGGCTGCCCGTTACGGCGGCGAATACTGCGAGGATTACAGGCAGCTTCTCGCGCGCAAAGACCTTGATTTCGTGTTCATTCATTCCGCCAACAGCGAGCACAAGGAAATGGTGCTGGAAGCAGCGGCGGCGGGACTCGATCTGTTCTGCGAGAAGCCGATGGCGACCGGCGCGGCCGACGCGCTGGAGATGACCGAGGCGGTCGAACGGGCGGGGATTCGCCACACCCTCGGGTTCTGCAGCCGGTTCATTCCGGAAGCGGAGCGTGCGAAGGAGGTGATCGAGAGCGGATTGATCGGCAACATGATCGGGGCGAGGGCGGTCATCGGGCTTGCCGGCATTCGGGAGATCGGTTGTCCGGATTATATGGTCGATTGGATGGAGGATCCCGTTCGCGGCGGCGGCGGCGCGTGGATTGACGAAGGCGCGCATGCCATCGACCTGCTGCACTGGTATGCCGGCGATATTACAGCCGTGTCCGGCATGACGGCCAATAACGAAAAGCCGCAACTGCAAGTGGAAGACAATGCGGCGGTCGTCCTGCAATTCGCCAGCGGCGCGCTGGGCACCCTGAACACGCTGTGGAGCCTGCATGTCGATGTCGGCATGCGCAACACGCTCGAGCTGTACGGGTCGAAGGGCACGATTTTGCTGGAATTGACCAGCAAGCACCCCAAGCTGCAAGTGTATTCCGAACATCTGGGGGGTCAGGCGAACGGAAGCTGGTTCGAGCCTCATATCAAGCCCAAAGAGGCCGAGCCGCACGATTATCAAAGCTGGCCGACGCATGCTCAGCACTACAAGCGCGAAGTGACCGATATTATCGCTTGCCTGCGGCAGGACCGGCCATTCCGGACAACCTTCCGGGACGGCTTGCACGTGGCGCAAGTGACGGAAGCCGGTTACCTGTCGGCCAGAGAGAGAAGATGGATGACGATAGGAGAAGTCGGGAAAACCCAATCATAGGGGAGGTTTTATCCATGGCCATCAAAACGCTTCGCTCTATCCTGATTCTGACGCTTGTCGCGATGCTCGCGGCGGCGTGCGGTTCCGGCAAAAACAGTGGGGAAAACGGTTCGTCGGGCGGCTCCGGCGAGAAAGTGACCTTGACGATCTCGCGCTGGGCGGGCCCCCATGCTGACGATCAGAAGGAAATGCTCAAGCAATTCGAGCAGGAAACCGGCATTACGGTGAAGATGGATGACGTCGATTACGGCCAGTTGCAGCAGAAGCAGACGTTGAACATGTCGACCAAGACCGGCGAGTACGACCTTGTCTGGGCGCAGGAAATCTGGATTCCCGAATATATCAAGGCGGGATACTTGCTGCCGATCGACGATTACGTCCAAGACAACAGCCTGAATCCGCAGGACTTCGACTTTGCCGATTACAATCCGAATTTGATCAACATCATGACCGCGGACGGCAAGCTGTATGGCCTGCCGACATTCATTCAGTTGCCGATTATGGTATACAATAACGAGATGCTGCGGGCGGAAGGATTGACAGCGCCCAAGACGTGGGCGGAGACGCTGGCGGTGGCCAAGCATTTCCACGACAAGGGCACCGGGATCGCCCTCCCCGCCAAGCAAGGACAGGCGGCGGTGGATGTGTTCACCTCGCTCGTTCGCTCCAATGGCGGCAATTACTTTAACGCCGACGGAAAGCTGGAAGTGAACAGCGCGGCCAATGCGGAAGCGGCGGCATTCTGGAAAGATCTGAACGCTGTCGCGATGAACGGCAGCGCGAACTGGCACTTCGACGAAGTCAACAAGGCAGTGCAATCCGGACAGGCCCCGATCGGGCTGTCGATCTCCGGGCAGGCCGGCGCGCTGGAGGATGGGGAGATATCCCAAGTGGCCGGCAAGATCGGCTATGCGCCGCTGCCTTACAGCAAGAACCCGTACGGCACGCTGTCCGTCTGGAACTGGTGTGTAACGGCCGACAGCAAGCATCCCAAGGAAGCTTACCGGCTGGCGGCATGGCTGACGAGCAAGCAGACCGAGAAGCAGATGAGCCTCAAAGACGGGCAGGTCGCCGCGCGGCAATCGCTGTTCAGCGATCCCGAACTGGTCGCCAAGTTCCCGTTCTTCCCGGCGATCGGCGAATCGCTGAAGCAGGCGGATACGCAGCCGCTCAGCGCGGACGCGCCCAAGCTGATGGAGAAGCTGCAAGCCGCCTTGTCCGCGCTGGCGGTCGGCAAGTCCGATCCGCAAACCGTGTTGGATCAGGTGCAGCAAGAGCTGGCATCCGTCTTTAAGTAATTTTCAAGCAACTTCGCTTTCAGGCAAGTTAACCAGAGGCCGGCGTAAGCGGGAACCGCCGCTTGCGCCGGCTTGCCTGAATCGACAGACATCTGGGGGAGGGGTATCATGGCCATCAAATCGCGGCGTTCCTACCTGGCCGGATTTCTCGTCCTGCCGGCGGCAGCCGTCGTCTTCCTGGCGATGATCGTGCCGCTCGGCTACGCGCTGGTGATGAGTCTGTTCGATTTTCAACCGGGCAAGGAAGCATCGGCGGTATTCGTCGGATTTCATCACTATTTGGCGTTCTTTCAAGATCGGGTCGCGCTCGGTTCGCTGGCGACAACGCTGATCTTCACCGCCGCGGCGCTGCTGCTGGAACTCGGGCTGGGCATCGGCATGGCGGTCGTGCTGTCCGACTTGCCGCCCCGCCTGTCCAAGTTTCTGCGAGCCGTCTATTCCATGCCGCTGCTGATTTCCCCGATTATCGTCGGCTTGATTTGGCGCTATCTGTACGACCCCACCTTCGGCCTCGTCTATCAATGGCTTGGGGCCGTGGGGCTGGCGGACGACTTCGGCGGGCTGGCCCGGCCGGGCTCGGCGCTGCTCAGCATCGTCATCGCCGATGTCTGGCAGACGACTCCGTTCATTCTGCTCGTCGTGACGTCCGGCTTGTCGACGGTTCCGTATGAAGTGTACGAGGCGGCCCGGATGGACGGAGCTGGATTCCTGCGGACGCTGACCCGCATTACGTTGCCGATGATCGGCAAAGTGATCTTGCTCGTCACGCTCATTCGGGGCACGGACGCGTTCCGCGTGTTCGACATTATTTATGCGCTGACCGGCGGGGGTCCGGCGAATTCGACGTTGTCTCTCAGCATTTACGCGTTCAAGAAAGGCTTCGAGCAATATGAGATGGGTTATGCGATGGCCATATCGCTGATTACGATGCTGGTGCTGATCGTGCTGTTCGCACCGCTTGTGAAGCGTTCGTCATTCATGGAACGGGAGTAAGGAGGGATCTTCATGCTGCGCACAATCTTGCGCAACGGAACAAGGGGCGTCGTACTCGCGCTGTTCGGTCTGTGGACGGTCATCCCGATCGCCATGGTCGTGCTGACATCGTTCAAGGTGCCTAAGGACATCTTTACGATGCCGTTCAAATGGACGTTTCAGCCGACGTTTGCGAATTACGAAAAAGCGTTCTCCGGCGGAGATTTCGGCCTCTATTTTCTGAACAGCGGGGCGGTGGCGGTCATCTCCTCCTTTCTGTCGGTCGCCCTGGGCACGCTGTGCGCATACGGTCTGACCGCTTTCGGCCTCCGGCGATCGGGTACGCTGACGAACTTCTTCATGCTCGGCAAGCTGGTTCCGGCGGTGACGATGCTGCTGCCCATGTTCGTGCTGGTGCATTCCGTCGGCCTGCTCGGGACGTATGTCGGCCCGGTGCTGGCGCATACGGCCGTCAACCTGCCGTTCGTCGTTTGGCTGGCCATCAGCTTCCTGAAGGACGTACCCAAAGACTTGGAGATGTCCGCGCTGATCGACGGCTGCACGAAGATGCAGGCATTCCGTAAAATCGTGTTCCCGATCATTTTGCCGGGCGTGACGGCGGCGGCTATTCTGTCCATGCAATATTCCTGGAACGAGCTCGTGTTTGCTTTGCAGTTGACGGATATGGACACCTACACGCTGCCGGTCGGCATTTCCAGATTCGTCGGTTCCGTCTCCGTCGATTGGGGCAAGAGCAGTGCCGCCGCAACGGTGACGATGCTGCCGATCATCATCATTGGCTTTTTCATCCAGAAGCATCTGGCGGAAGGTACGACGGGCGGAGCTGTCAAAGGCTGACGCGCTCTGCCGTCCAAGGGGGGATTGTTCATGTATTTCGGCACGCAATATTATCGTCCGCCGTTTCCCGGCAGCACGGATTGGGAGACGGATGTGCGGCGTATCGCCGATACCGGCTTCAATATCGTCAAACTGTGGGCGGTATGGTCATGGGTGGAGCGCAAGCCGGGGGAATATTACTTCGACGACCTCGACCGCGTCGTCGGGCTGTGCGAAGCGGCAGGGCTGCAAATCGTCATCAACCTGATTCCCGAAGGCGCGCCTTATTGGCTGGAACGGCTGCACCCGGATGCGCGATATTGCAGTCATGAAGGCCACAGGCTGTCGTTCAGCGGAGCGGCGAATATTCCATCGGGCGGCTGGCCTGGATTGTGCCGCGACAAGCCGGAAGTCGAGGCGGCCGCCAACCGGTTCCTGGCCGCGGCGGCCGGCAGATATGCGAGCGTCGATGCCGTGATCGGCTTCGATGTGTGGAACGAGCCGCATATCGATCCGGCGTTCGATTATCCGGATGAGCTCTTCTGCTATTGCGAGCATTCCCGCAGGAAATTCGCGGAATGGCTCAAGCTTCGCTGCGGCACAGTCGACAGGCTGAACGAGCGCTGGCACCGCGCTTATGCCGATTGGGAAGACGCAACGGCCCCTGTCCGCTTCGGCACGTATCCGGACATGATGGACTGGCGTCTGTTTTGGCTGGAAAACCATGCGCAATGGCTCGCTTCTCGCGTGCAGGCCGTGAAGGAAGCGGCGCCCGGCAAAATTGCGATGACGCACGTGCCGTTCAGCGGCTATCTCGGACAATGCGGAGAAGGCGGGCTCGGCCAGACGCTGACGGACGAATTTCTGCTGGCGGAGCGCGTCGAGCATTTCGGCTTGACGAGTTTCCCCAAGTGGCTGATGGGCAATGTCGATATTCAGCATCTGATGAACGTAGAGCTTGTCGCCGCGGCTTCGGAAGGAAAGCCGTTCTGGCAGACCGAGCTGCAAGCCGGAGGGGGATTGTGGGGCATCGAAGGCAACCCGGTCGCGCTGCCCGAGGACATCAGGCGGTGGAACTGGAACGCGGTGGTTGGCGGCGCCAAGGGCGTGCTATACTGGCAGTGGCGGCCCGAGCCGTCCGGCATGGAATCGCCGGGCTTCGGGCTGACCGCGCCGGACGGCGGTCCGTCGGAGCGAACCGCCGAAGCAGGCCGGATTGCCGGCGAACTGCTGGCAGAGACCGGTTTTCACCGTGCCACGAGGGTGCTTTCCGTCAACGGCATTTACGTATCGAGAACGTCGGACTTGTTCGCGTTTGCGGCAGGCAGAGGGGAGAAGCTGTATGCCCAAGGGCTATACGGGGCGTATGCCGCCGCTTGCGGAGCCGGCATTCCCGTACGCTTCGTTCATGGCGACCGGTTGAACCGGGCGTCGGCGGAAGGGTTGAAAGTGCTCTACGTTCCGGCGGCATTCGCTTTGAGCGATGAAGAGCTGGAAAGTCTGAAACACTTCGTCGCAGCCGGTGGCAAGCTGGCGCTGGAGGCCTGCGCGGGTCAGTACGACGAAAGGGGCACGATCCGCTCGTCATCGCTCGTCCATGATCTCTTCGGCGCGGAAGCGCCGGAGCTGTCCATCGCGGACCGCGTGCAGTGGGAATGGACGGATGCACGGGGAGAACGTACGCCCGCCGTCGGCTCGCGCTATCGGCAGCATGTGCAGGGGGCGGCAGAGGGCATCGAGACAGCGGGATATTTCGCCGATGGCTCTGCCGCCCTGTGCCGGGTGAAATACGGGCGCGGCGAAGCCGTATGGGTCGGCACCCTCCCTTCGGTCGCCGTAACGAGAGAGCAGGACCCCGGAGCCGTATCGTTCATCGCCCAAATTTTCGATTCGCAAGGGTATGAGGCGCTGAAGCGGGTCCGGGCAGACGGCAAGCTGGTGTTCAGGTTGTTTGCTTCCGAAGCGGAGCAGTATATGGCGGTTGTCAATCATGGGCCGACGCCCGGTCTGATCCGTTTCGAATGCCGGGACGGCAGCGGCGGACAGATCGCCGTACCCCCCATGGACGGTACGATTCACGCCTGGAAGCCCCGAGGATGACGGCCCGCGCCCGGCAATTTCCCTTGCAATACAAGGCTTCGTCGTCAAGCTTGTATTCCCCGAATGAACGGCGCCGTCTTTTGCCAAGACGGAGAGCCGTTTATTCTTGCCGTACTATGCTTATTTTGCAGGCAAGCATGGTAATATTGCCTTATCGCGCGAATTCAACTCCCCGGGAGGACGAAACCGGATGAGACTGATCGGCATCATTCGAACAGCCGGCTTTGCCTTGACCAGAAACACCTTTATCAAGCTTCTGCTGTCTTTCATGCTGCTAAACGTCGTCAACGTCGTGCTGGTTTTCGGCCTGTATTACTGGAAGTCGGAAAGTATGATGAAAGAGGAGATCGACAAGCTCTCCCACAAGCTGCTCACTCAAACCCAAAATATTTCCAACTACATTTATACATCCGCCGTCAAAGGGGGATACGGCCTCTACTATGACGACAGCATTTATGCGGCGATGTTTTCGAACGATGCGCTCGATATCTACGACCAGAACAAACTGGACACCCGCATGAACCGCTTCATCCAGATGAACCCGATCGTCCACTCCATTTATTTGTACAATATCCGGCTCGACACCGTCATTTCCTCCTTGTATCCGAACGCCAGCGCCGAACGGTTCCCGGATCGCGAAATGACCGGGATCGTCCGAAATTTCGATTATGCGTCCCCGCGCATTCCGTACATGCTTCGCAGGGGGATGCCCGGGCAACCAAGCGAAAATCCGACTCTGTCCCTGATCGTGACCGAGCCTTCCTCCGTTGCCGACCATGTGCTCGGCGCGATGATCATCAACCTCGATACGCGGCAATTGAAGAACCTGATCGCCGGGATGGCGGACGATCCGATCAATCAATTGTTCATTCTCCTAAGCGACGGTCAATACGTCACATCCGCCGACACCGCCCCCTTCGATGACGGTTCGCTTCACTTCCCTTATTTCGATCGCATCCGGGACCGCCCCGAGACAGGCGGCACTTTCGTGGAGCAAGCAGGCGGCAAACAGTACGTCATCGCTTATCAGAAGACGAACGTGGAGAGCACCGGGTTCATCTATGTCAGCGTCTACCCTTATACAACGCTGTTCAAGAGCCTGATTGAGATTCGCAACCTTACGCTGCTCTGCGGCTCCTGCCTGATCGCGGCAAGCTTCCTGCTCTCCTTGCTGTTGTCGAGAAACATCTATTTCCCGATCCGTTCGCTTATGCAGCTTGCCGCGAAACAATTGAAGGGCGCTTCGCACCTCGTGCGCGCGAAAGACGGGGACATCGCTACCGTCTCCCGCGTGCTGGACGCCGTCGTCAAGAAGAACGAGACGCTGGAGAACTTCTCGCGGCGGACAAGGCGCTTGCTGCGGGACCAGTTTCTGCACGCCTTGCTGCTCGGCTACAGGGAAAGCCGCGCTTCGCTCCAACAGATGGCGGGAGAGCACCCGTTCGAATTCTCACAATCCGATTGCATCCGGGTAGCCGTCTATCGTATCGATCATTACCGGGAATTTGCAAATGCGCACGACAGTGAGAGCCGCTATCTGATTCGTTACGCGATGTTGAACATCGCTGACGAAACGCTGGAGCGCAGGTGTCGCTCGGTATCCGTCGATATGGGCGCCGACCAGATCGCCGTCATGGTGGATCAGGCGGAACTGGACGAGACGGACATCCTGCAAGCGCTGGAGGAGGCGCAGCGCAACATGATGCTATTCCTGAAGCTGAGCGTGACGGTCGGTGTCGGGGAGGCCGTCCGTTCGCTGGAGGAAGCGGCTTACGCCTACGAGAGCGCGCTTGCCGTCACGCATCGTCGCATCTATTGCGGCCCGGGCGTCTTGCTGTCGTGCGAATCGCACGCCTCTTATGTGACTGGCGATTATCCGCACGACAAAGAAAAGGCGATATTGGGCGAGCTTCGGCTGGGCAGACCCCGCAAAGTGGAAGAGGCGGTCGAACAATTGCTGGGCCACCTCGAAAATTATGCGGCACGAGACTTCTTTGCCATTGTCGCGCAAGTGACGCTGAATGTCATGAAGGCTGCCCGGGAGCTGCCGGGCCGTTCGCAACCGGCATCGTCGATCGGGTACGACGGGGCCTTGGATGCATTGAGCCGGATGGAATCGCGCGAGGAGATCCGGGATTGGATGATGGCGCTGTTCGCACCGCTGTGGGAGGAGAAGCAGGACGACAAAAATGCGAAGAATGCCGCCATCGTGGAGCGGGGGATCAAATATATCGAAGAAAATTACAGCCGTGTCGATTTCTCGGTAGCGGAGGCGGCGGAACAGCTGCATTATTCGGTCAGCCACTTGAACAAGCTGTTCGGCGAGACGACCGGGTTCACCGTGCACGAGTGGATTACCCGCACCCGGCTGCGGAAAGCCCGGGAGTGGGTCGAACAATCGGACATGCTCATTCATGATATTGCCGAAGCTTCGGGCTTCAGCTCCAGCAATTACTTTTATTTTGTGTTCAAGAAGGAATTCGGTATGACGCCGAGCGTCTGGCGCAAGCTGCGGGACGAAGATGATCCTCCGGGGACTGAATCGTGATATTCCAAACTGTCGGGGTGGTTATCCCCGGCAGTTTTCTTTTTCCCATAACTCAGATGACGCCGAAAACGTGCAAAATTCCATTATTCAGCGGATTTCTTAGCAATCATCTGATTTTAAAGTTTATTTTCGCAGCAGCTTCCCCTCAAAATGGGGAATAGACTTGGCCCCACACTCACAACAAGGGAGGAAACCGATTGAATCGTACGCTTTATCTTATGGCATTGCCGGGCATCTTGTTTTTCTTCGTCTTCTGCTACTTGCCCATGTTCGGCGTGATCATCGCTTTCAAGAACTACAATTTCCAAGGCGGCATTCTGGGCAGTCCGTGGGCCGGGTTCGACAACTTCGAATTTTTCTTCACCTCGCCCGACTTGTTCAGGGTGACCTACAACACGCTGTTCCTGAACGCCCTGTTCATTGTCGTCGGAACCGCAGTAGCCGTGGGCGCCGCCGTTCTGTTGAATGAAATTCGCAGCAAGTACGGCGCCCGCATTTTTCAGACGCTCATCTTTTTCCCGTACTTTATTTCCTGGATTGTCGTCGCACTCTTCCTGGGCACATTCCTGGCTTACGAGAAAGGGATTATCAATCGATTGCTGGTCGACGTCGGGCTGGAGCGGTTTGACTTCATGAATTCCCCGGCCGTGTGGCCGGCGGTTCTGGTCATTGTGTATTTGTGGAAATCGACCGGGTACGGCGTGATCATCTATCTGGCTGCCATTTCCGGGATCAATCCGGACTACTACGAAGCAGCGCGAATCGACGGGGCCAGCCGGCTCCAACAGGTGCTGCGCATCTTGTTGCCGCAGCTGCGGCCTACTATTCTCGTCCTGTTCATTCTGGCGGTCGGGCGGATATTTTACGGCGATTTCGGCATGATCTATGCGCTTGTCGGCGACAATGGTCAGCTGTATTCAACAACCGACGTCATCGACACCTACGTGTTTCGCTCGATGCGCACGCTGGGAGACATGGGCATGACATCCGCGGTCGGGCTCTATCAGTCGCTGATGGGGATGCTGATGATTCTGATCACCAACTGGATTTCCAAAAAGCTGAGCGACGAGAAACAGGGCGTACTCTTCTAGTGTCGGGAGCCGTTCGGAAAGGAGGGGTTGGATGGTCGAGCACAAGTCGTTCGGGTTCCGATTGTTCAACATGTTCAATTATTTGTTCTTCTGCGTAGCCGGGGCCGCCTGCCTGGTGCCGTTCCTGATCGTGCTGGGCAGCTCGTTCGAGACGGAACAAGTGCTCAAGGATAGAGGCTTCTCGCTGATTCCGCAACATTTTACGCTGTATGCGTACCGCACGGTGTTCGAATTGCATACGGTCGTGCAATCGTTCGTCGTCAGCATCACGATCACCGTGCTGGGAACGCTGTCCGCCCTGCTGTTCACGGCGCTGTTGGCTTATCCACTCGCTCAAAAAGAAATGAAGTTCCGTGGCTGGATTCTCGGGTATGTGCTGCTGACGATGCTGTTTAGCGGGGGGCTTGTTCCCTGGTATATTCTCATCAGCAAATATTTGCAATTGAAAGATACGCTGTGGGTCTTGATTTTGCCTTACTTGGTCAATCCGTTCAACATGTTCGTGCTCAAAAGCTTTTTCGAGACGATTCCCCGAGAAATTACCGAGTCGGCTCGAATCGACGGCGCCAGCCATTTGCGGACATTCCTGACCATCGTGGCCCCCTTGTCCACGCCGGGCCTGGCGACGATCGCACTGTTTTACGCCCTGGGCTACTGGAACGACTGGTGGCTTTCGCTTAACTTCATTGAATCCGATCGTTTGGTGCCGGTGCAGTTGCTGCTGAAAAAAATGATTTCCAATTTAACGTTCATCTCGAGCCAGGTCGATACATCGAAGTTCATCCAGGTGCCGGCGAACGGCGTTCAGATGGCGACGACGATCATCTCCATCGGCCCGATCGTGCTCGTCTATCCCTACATTCAGAAATACTTCGTCAAGGGATTGACCATCGGCAGCATTAAAGGATAAGCAGGGCTATCCACCGATCATCGGTATAGCATAATAAAAATGGGAGGTTGTCTATCAATGAGGAAAAAGCATTATCGATCCGCCATGGCTGCGCTGCTCGCACTTGTTCTGATGCTGGTCGCGGCAGGATGTTCGACAAGCGGCAACAACGACAGCTCGTCTTCTCCGTCAACGACCCCGGCGCCCGGTGCTTCCAGCGCTGCTCCTGCTTCGTCACCGTCGGCCGAACAGAAGCTGGAACAGGTTAGCCTGAAGCTGCTGCTGCCGGGAGACAAGCCGCAGCATTATGATCAGGTCATGAAAATGTTGAATGAGAAGCTGACGGACAAAATCCAGGCGACGCTCGACATCCAGTACATTCCGTGGGACAGCTACAAGGATCAAATTTTGGTCAAGCTGGCGGCGGGGGAAGATTTCGACTTTTACTATGATGGCTGGTGGCAGAACTACGCACAGGTGCTGGCCAAGGGCGGTGCGTTGGATATTACGGATATCTTCCAAAAGTATGCGCCGGATCTGTACAACGGATTGACCGAGGAGTACGTCAATACGAATAAATACCAGGACAAGGTGTACGGCATTCCGGTGCCGGGCCCGCTGGAATATCCGCAAGGGTACAATTTCCGCGCCGACCTGGCAGAGAAATACGGCTATACGAAGGATGATTTCAAGACGATCGAGGACACAATCGAGTTTGGCCGCAAAGTAATGGCAGCCGATTCGACGCGGGTCATGGGTCGTTTCAACGGGGAGTATACGGGCAATTATCAGTCCGTCGCCTTCCTGGGGATGCAGCGGGAATATATCCCGAGCAATGATTTCAATTCGCCGGGCATGCTGCTGAACAACGAACCGAAGGTGGTCAACCAGTTCGAAACGCAGCAGTACAAAGATTTCTTGAAGCTGCAAAATCAGGTGTGGAACGAAGGGCTTGTAGACAAAGATTCTCTGACGAGCAAATCCAATGTCGTGACCGATTCCAACACGGATGTCAGCGTGATCGGCGGCATGGGCAATCCACCTGAAGGGTGGCTTGGAGACCGTTCGGAAGCGCTGTCCAAGATTGAGCCGGGCGCCCGCGTCGACTTTGTCTTCCTGGAGCAAGGCGCGAAGATGGTCAGCTCGTTTAAAGCCGGCAACTTCACCGTCCTGTCTCCGTACTCGAAAAATCCGGAGCGGGTGCTCATGTTCCTCAACCTGATCTATGCCGATCCGCAAGTACGCGACCTGTATCTTTACGGCATTGAGGGGCAGGACTTCATCGCTGTTGGAGACAACCAGTTCAAATATCCCGACGGGCTGGACAAGACGAAAGTGTTCTTCAACGAATGGTGGATGGTGACGCCGTGGTCGAACGCCCGGCTGTCGTCCACCGCTACCGATACGGACAAGATGGCGATGGAGTATGTGACGAACCCGGACAACTTCGTGAAGTCCGTCATCGCTGGCTTCGAATTCAACCCGGACCCGGTGAAATCGGAAATTTCCAAAGTGTCGGCCGTCGTCACCGAATATCGCAAAGTTTTGGAGAGCGGATCGGGAACGCCCGCGCAACAGGATGCCAAGTATGCCGAATTCATCGACAAGCTGAAGAAGGCGGGCGTTGACAAGCTGATTGAGGAGAAGCAACGGCAAATCGATGAATTTTTGAACAAGTGAGTACGGATAGCTTCTGAATACCCGCAGCCGCGCATGGAAGCCAGCGCGGCTGCTCCAAGAACTGACGATCAAGAGAAAATGGAGGTTGCGATCCATGAACTTCAAGTCAAGACAGGGCAAGCTTCATTCCTTTACAGCACGCTTGCTGATTTTGGCCATGTTGGCTTTCGGGGCAGGCAGTTTGCCCGTTTACGCCGAAGAGCCGCCGCAGGCGCCCAATGCGCCAAATATGTCAGCTATCCAAACGTTGTTTCCGACCGACGATATCGTCATTGCCGAATTTGATGTGACGGATTTCGGGGCAACAGGAAATGGAACGACGGACGACACGAAAGCGTTTCAGGATGCGATTGATGCCGCCGCCGCGAAGGCAAGTGGATCTTCTTCGGGCGGCGGGGTCGTGTTCGCACCGTCAGGACACTACAAGATCGCCGGCAACCTGACGCTAAAGACCGGTGTCACACTGCGCGGCGATTGGGTCAGCCCCGAGGAGCAAGCGGGCAAAGTTCAGGGCACGATCCTGGATGCTTACGCCGGACGCGGAAGCGCATCCGGTACATCCTTCATCCGCATGCAGCAGAGCAGCGGCCTTACGAATTTGTCTATCTGGTATCCCGAGCAGACGCTTGAGGATGCAGCTGCATATCCCTGGACGCTGGAGCAAGTATCGGGCGACAATTGTACGATCCGGAATGTGACACTGGTCAACTCCTATCAAGGAATCAAGGTCGGACCAGGCACCAATGAACTGCATTATGTGACTCAACTTTTCGGTGCGGCTTTAAAAACAGGCATTCACGTCGATATGACGAGCGATATCGGAAGGCTGGAGGGCATCAAGCTGTCCCCCAGGTATTGGGCGCAATCGGGCTTGCCGAACGCGCCGGAGGAGGAGGCATTGTATTCCTACATGACCTCCAACGCTGAAGGCGTTGTGATGGGAAGATCAGACTGGGAGTATATGTCCGATATCTTGATATCCGGGTTCAAGACAGGGCTGCGCATAACCAAAAGCGCTTCCACGAATGAAACAGCCAACGCTCAAATGTATCGTATTCATGTTGAACGCAGCAATGTGGCGTTGAAGATTGAAGGGGTCAACTATTACGGGCTGCTCGTATCGGACAGTAGCTTCGCAGCCGATGTCGGAGCGAATCCCAAAGCAATCTACGCCACGGATGGCTTCTCGACATTCGCACAATTCAACACGGTTACTGTCGGGGGCGATCCCCAAAATGCTGTCGTTAATGAAGGCACCGGGGTCCTGTCGTTCGAGAACAGCGTATTTGAAAATTGGAACGATCAGGCCGGCGGATATGCGATCGATGCGAACAGCGGGTCCGTCATTCTGGGACAAAGCAGCTTCGGCAAGCAGGACCGGCATCTGCGGTTAGGCAATTACGTCACGTCGGTGAACGCCGTCAATTCAGGCTACGCCGGCAAGCTTCAGGTGACGGACGAGAGCGAAGCGGCGGATATTCAGATACATCAAGGGACGCAGGATGAAATCGCGCCTCTTCCGCTTGTGCAGGCAACGGATATCGCGGTGCAACCGAAGCCGGCTACCGACAAAATATTCAATGTCGCCCTCGCCCCATACAGTGCCAAACGGGACGCAAGCGCCGACGCCGCGTCGGTCATCCAGCAGGCATTGAACGATGCCCAGGCTGCGGGAGGCGGAACGGTGTATTTGCCGGCAGGAAACTACCGGGTGTCGGGTCCGTTGACAGTACCGACCGGCGTCGAACTCAGAGGCTCATGGGATGTCCCTCACCATACACTCGGTGGAGGCAGCGCCATCTTTACCGATTACGGCAATGGCAACGCTTCGGCGACCCCGTTGATCTCACTGGAGGAATCGTCCGGAGTCAGAGGTTTGTCTGTCTATTATGACCAGCAGAGGGCTAACGTCAACAACGGATTCAAGCCGTTCCCCTGGACGATCCAGGGCAGAGGACCGCATGTTTATGCAATTGACACGACACTTCCGAATTCGTATCAAGGGATCGATTTCGGCACCTACGACACGACTGGCCACTATATAGATTATGTGGCTGGCGCTCCGCTCGTTACCGGCATTTATTTGGGCGGAGGCGCAGACGGCGGAATCATGAGAAACGTGCAATTCAATCCCCATTACTGGGCCAGGGTGCCGGGGGGCAGCGGCTACTCCGCAGCGAACAGCGATACGCTGTGGACCTATCAGAAGAACAATCTGGACGCGTTCAAAATCGGGCATGTTACCGGAGAAACGATATTCAATACGTTCGTTTTCGGTTCGCTGTATGGCATCCATTTTGTCGCGGAGGGCAGTGGCGGTCCCGATGCAATCGTAATTGGGCACGGCACGGACGGCAGCAAAAAGGGTGTGTTCATAGAAGGCTCGGGCCCAAGCGGCCTATCGTTCATCAATACAGAGCTCGTCTCGCTCAGTACCACGGAAAAGGTGTACGTGACAATTGGAGAGCAGTTCGATGCTGAGGCCAGATTTTTCAATTCCTCCATGTGGGGGGAGACGAACAGAGCGGTCGATATGAGCGCCGGCAAGCTAAAAATGCAGCAGAGCAACTTCTTGATTGTTGGGACGACCGGTATTAACGTGCTGGGCGGGCGAGCGGAAATTTACGATTCCAATTTTCAGCAGGATACGAATCACATTTATGCCGGGCCGAATGCGAACAAGGTTGTCGTCACCAACAACCAGTTCAAGGGGGGGATGCGGCTGGTCAATGACGCGAATCCCGGAGTTGTCACCGGGACGAACCTTAATCTCGTTCCAGTGACCGTTGAATTAGCGAAGAACGCGTTCGCGCCCGAAGCCGAGCTGAAACTGACCAATGTCGGACTGGCGCATCCGGCCAAGGGGACAATCGAATGGGTTCAACCGCTCTTGTATAAAAACATCCAGCAACCGATCCGGTTCGAAGGGATTGAACCCGGTCAGAGCCTGCAAATTCCTCTGCCTTACCTGACGGGCGATTCAATGAAATTTCGCGTCACTTTGGAAACTGAGGAGAGCTATCTGACGACAGTCAAGCTGAAGCAGGCGTTCGCCGATCCGTACAGCGAAACCGAGCCGGACGTATCCGCATTTCCGGTTGAAATCAACAGTATCGATCAGTATTCGAGCGCCGGAGGCAGATGGGGCGGCGTAAGCGACTTGAGCCTGTCGGGGAAGCTGAAGTGGGACGACCAGTACCTCTACATGCTGCTGGACGTGACCGACGACGTCCAAAACAACAGTTATTCCGGAGACGGCGTGTGGCAGGGAGATGGCATCCAATTCAGAATCGACTTGTCTCCGAAAAGCGGTTCGTCCAGCCCCAATATCAGTCAGATCGGCATCGGGCGCAAGGACGACGGAACTATCACCAAATGGAGATGGACGGCGCCATCCGGCCAACCGACCGGCAATATGAGCAGCTCGACAGTTGGCATTACCCGGGATGAACCGGGCAAACGCACCCATTATCAAATTCAGATTCCATTTGCCGCTTTGCTGGCATCGGGGTCCAGCTTCAATCCCGCCGATCCGATCAACCTCACGATTCAGGTCAATGATGCCGATGGAACCGGACGCACGGGATATCTGGAATTCAACTATTTTGACGTATACTTGCTGAATGGAAATTTCGCGGATATGCTGGCTACTTCCGCGGAGCAGGCTGTCGGACAGGCGGTCGCTCAAATAACGGTCTCCTCGATCGATGCTGCAAAGAACTTCGTTGCACTGCTTTCGGAAGGAGAAGATAAATCCCGATTGGTGGAGCGCCTGAATGTAGTGGAGAAGCTGCAAGAACTGCAATCAGCCATTGCTCGAGCGGAAACACTCTCGGAACATCTGTATTCGCAGGACAGTTGGGAGGCGCTGCTGGCAGCGATTGCAGCTGCCAAGGAGGTGTCTGCCGATACCGACTTTGAAAGTGTGAGTGCAGCAGCGCATACGCTGCAGGCAACACTGGACGGATTGGTTACCGTTCATGATGCGGTTATTGAGGCGGATGTGGGCGGCAGCATCGTTAAGGGCACTGACGGCAGTTATGCCGCCGGAGAGACCGTCGACATCGCGGCGTCCGCACAGAGCGGATATGCGTTCAGCCGTTGGAGCGCGACTGATGGCGTCATATTCGCAGATGCGAACCGCTCGTCTACTTCGTTCGTGATGCCGAATGCCGATGTTGTGATTACGGCTCGCTTCACTTACGTCGGATCCGGTTCGGGCTCTTCCGACGGAAGCGGGGCGCAGAATCGGGATCCGGATACGGCGCCGTCCGATCACGCAACCGCAGGGCCAGGCTCTATTGAGGTGACGACATCGACGGATAGCGAAGGGACGGCCAGGGCGGCGGTGACAATGGAGGAGGTAAACAGCGCGCTGGATAATGCGGAAACTGATGCTGGCGGAGTCAAGACGGTTACCATCGAGGTCAAAGCCGTGGCAGACGCAACCAGGTACATGCTGATTATGCCGGCGCAATCTGTCGCGTCGGACACAGCCGGGCAGCAGATAAAAGTTGTGTCGCCATACGGGACAATCGTCCTTGCCCGCAACATGCTGGATGCTCCGGGTGTGTCGGCAAACGATAGCATCGGCATTGTCGTCTCGGCGGTCGACCAGGTTGATCTGAGTAGAGGAGCGCAGAATGCGGTTGGTGACAGGCCTGTTGTTGAGCTTCGCATTCTGCTCAACGGCGAACCGTTGGAATGGCATGATCGAATGGCGCTTGCAAAGGTTGAGTTCGACTATACTCCTGCGAAGGAGGAACTTGCAGAACCTGAGTTTATCGTTGCCGGCTATATTGGCGAAGACGGCGAGTTTCATCCGGTGTTCGACGGACAATACGATAGCATGACAGGCAAAGTGGTGTTTTCCGCCGATCGGTCCGGCCGGTATGCTGTCGCCTATATTCACAAAACATTTGGGGACGTGGCCGGTTCGTGGGCTCAGAAGTCGATAGAAGTGCTTGCTTCAAAAGGAATCATCAACGGTATCTCCGAAGAGGCTTACGGTCTGAAATCCGATATTACTCGGGCGGACTTCATCCTTCTGCTGACCAAGGCGTTGGGGCTTCGTGCCAATGGTGCAATCGAATTCGCCGATGTGAGCGAATCCGATTACTATTTCGAAGCCGTTCGCATTGCAAGAACCCTCGGTATTGTGTCCGGTGTGGGCGGCAATCGCTTCGACCCGCGAGCCCCGATCACCAGGGAGGACATGATGGCGATGGTCGCAAGAGCGATGGAAGCTGCAGGCAAGCTGACGTTAGATTCAGACAACTTGCCGGCACTGGATCGGTTTAACGACGCAGATGCCCTGTCTTCCTATGCCAGGGTTGGCGTAGAAGCGCTTGTGAAGAATGGCATTATTGAGGGAAGCGGAACTTTTCTGCATCCGAAAGGAAACACAACGAGGGAAGAGATGGCACTTGTGATTTATAAAATCTATAACAAATAGAATTGCAGTCTTGAACCCGTCTCGTGTTGGAACGCTCGCTAACGTTCAGTTAGCGAGCGTCATTTCAGTGCAATTGTCTTCGTACTGCTAATCTGTTCGCTGTTGCTTGCCCGCACGTGACGGTTGTGATTGCCCATGAAGGAGGTGATGGCTAGAGAATAGTCATTTGCATAGAGGCAAGGTTGCAGTGGCGGGGGCACGCTGCGGCCGCGCAGCAGTGCACATGGCGGCAAGTCCGGCAAGGCAAATCGATCCGTTGAGGAGGCATTTAAGTAATGAACCATTTCTTGAGGAAAGGAAGGAAGGGCGTAATGGTTCTGTCGGCTTCACTGCTTGCCCTGTCGGCGTCATTCGCAGGATTGACGTCATTCGCGGGATCGGCAGCGGCAAGCTCGACGTCCCATTCGTTCAATACGGGCACAGGCACGATGAATGTGGATTACGCATCGTACTTATCCAAGCACGATATTGTGTATAATGCGCCGAACACCGACCCGAAAAGCGGGCTTACCATCGGCAATGGAAAGGTCGGCGGCATGGTATGGGACACGCCGAACGGTCTGACGATGCAGGTGCAGGGAGTCGATGCATCCGAGGAAGGCTTTGCTTCGCAGGGGCTTGTGAACCTGTATACGAATCCGGGCTTGAGTACGGGCTACTCCACGTTTCAGCAGCGGCTCAACTTGTATGACGGAACGCTGACGACAAAGTACGATACGAACCGGACAGTTACGATTTTTGGCTCTCCGAACTCGGAAGTGATGGGCATCCACGTCGACGACAGCCGCGGCGGTGTATCTTCGGTGTCTCTGGATTTGAGCATCTGGGACGTCGGCGGCTTCGGCGGAGGCGATGTGCCGGATATCAATACGTGGCGCACGGTGTCCACATTCGCCGACCCGACGGTCGTCGGGCTGAGCCGCGGACAGACGGACGCGAACAAGTTCGGCTACACGCTCGCGGCAACGGTCGAAGGAGCAAGCTTCACGACGCAGACGGTCGATTCGCGCAAAGTACGTTTAAACATTGCGCCGACGTCCAGCTATACGATTTGGATCGCCGTTTCGAGCCGTCTGAACGCATCGGGCAATAATTCGGTGAACCAAGCGAAAAGCACGCTTAGCGCTGTGAAAAGCACGGGTTACGCGTCGACGCTGAACAGCTACAAAAACTGGTGGCACAATTTCTGGTCCAAATCGTTCGTCCAATATGCAGGAACCTCCAGCGATGCAGAGTATATGGAGAACATTTATTACCTTTCCACTTATATGATTGCGGCAGGAGGCTTCGGCAACTACCCGTTCCATTTCATTAACGGCGTATTCAGCGCGATTCGAGACGATGACAGCTCCAAGTGGAGCAACGCCTATTGGTATTGGAACCAAAGAGACGTCTACAACTCGTTCCTTGCATCCAATCACGCGGACATGATGAATGTCTTCAACAACATGTACAGCCGCAACTATAATACGCTCAAGTCGTACACGATGACCCGGTATGGCATCGATGGCATTTGGGTTCCGGAGACGATGGGCTGGAACGGCAGCGCGGCGGGCACGATCAACAGCGATTTCGTCAATGACACGATGTCCACGGGAGCGGAAGCGGCGCTGAACATGTATGCGCAGTACAAGTACACGAACGATTCTGCGTATTTGAGCGGAACTGCGTATCCGTTCATGAGAGAAGTCGCGAAGTTCTACTCGGGCAAGTTGAGCTACAACAGCGGTACCGGAAAGTACTATATGGCCTCTTCCAACGCCCATGAAACCTATTGGGACGTGCAGAACGCGATTACGGACCTGGCGGCGGTTCGCGCGCTGTTCCCGAAAGCGATCCAGGTCAGTCAATCGCTTGGCGTGGATAGCGGCTTAAGAGCCCAGTGGCAGAACATCTTGAACAACCTGGTTGACTATCCGCTCGATCCGAACGACCCGAACAAGTACTTCCCGCATACGCCGCCGGCATCGCAAATCCGCAACGGCGAGAACGTCGTGCTGGAGCTGCTCTGGCCCTACAGCGTCAGCGGAATCGGCGCGTCGGACTATCAGAAGCTGGTGAACAATTTCAACAGTCGTCTCTTCACTTATGGCGCGATATGGGATCCAGGCGCAGTCCAGGCGGCAAGGCTCGGGCTTGGCGACGCGGCGCTGCAAGGGATGAAGGACATGCTGCAGCGCTATCAGACGCTGTCGAACGGACGTACGAACGACACGAACGGCGAGTTCGAGTATCTGGGCGTTCATCTGTCGGCGATCAATGAATCGCTGCTGCAAAGCTACAACGATAAAATCCGTGTCTTCCCGGCATTGCCAAGCGATTCAAGCTTCAACGCCAAGTTCACGCTGCTCGCGAGCGGCGGCTTCCTCGTGAGCTCCGAGAAGGAAGCAAACGAGATCAAGTATGTCGGTATCAAGAGCCTGTACGGCAATCAAACGACGATCGTCAACCCGTGGGGCACGCAGCAAGTGCGTGTCAGAAAGGTATCCGACGGAGCCATTGTCACGACGACGTCCGCAGCGGAATTCAGCTTCGCGACGTCTGCAAATACGGTATACGTGGTCGAGCGGACGGCCAAGACGCTGAGCAGCTACACCTATACGCAACTGACCGGCACTGCGAATCAAGGCGTTCGGACGCTAGGTGGTACGGCCAGCAGGCTGGGCTCCGGAACGGGCGGCGGAACTACGCCTCCGGGACTTGTGAACGACGATGCGTCGACCGGGTTCAGCTATGATTCCAACTGGTACAACAGCGACGGACGCGGTTTCGACGATTACAATGACGATGTCCACTATACGACGACGAATGGCGCGACAGCCCAATATACGTTCACAGGAACAGGCATCGACTACATCAGCGAGAAAAACGGCGATATGGGCAACGTTGACGTGTATGTAGACAACGTGTTGCAGACCAACATGAACTTGAATGTCAGCGGCAGTCGGCAAGTTCAGCAAACCGTCTTTAGCAAGACCGGCCTCTCCAACGATACGCACACGATCAAGATCGTCAATAAGACGTCGCAGGTTGCCATCATCGACGCCTTCAAGGTTTATACGTCGGGCGGGGGCGGCGGCACGGGCGCGCCGGTTGGGGCAACGATCGCGATGCGGTCGATGGCGAACGACCAGATCGTCTGTGCGGACAATGCGGGCACTGATCCCTTGATCACTAATCGCACAGCGGTCGGGCCGTGGGAGCAATTCGTCGTCATTGACGCCGGCGGCGGCACCATTGCGCTGAAAGCCGCTGCGAACAACAAGTATGTGACCGCGGGCGCTTCGAGTCTGATTGCGGATGCGTCCTCGATCGGCACGGCGCAGAAGTTTACGTGGATTGACAACACGGACGGCACTTTCTCATTGCGGGCGTCCGTGAACGACCAATACGTTTGTGCGGAGAACGCGGGGGCAGACCCGCTGATTGCGAACCGTGCTTCTATCGGGGTATGGGAGAAGTTTGAACGGATTTGATCCAAACGGGAGGTAATGAAGAGATGAGAATGTACAGGAGGCCCTTTCTATGGTGCTTGACCTTGCTCATTGCGTTGCCCATATTTGCGACTGCGAAGTCGCCCGTCGCACACGCTTCGACTCCCGTCATCGGAGAGACAATCGCGTTGAAGGCGTTGTCCAACAATAACTACGTATGCGCGGATAACGCCGGGGCAGACCCGCTGGTCGCGAATCGAACGAGTATCGGCGTGTGGGAGCAGTTCGTCGTCCGCGATGCAGGCGGGGGGGTATTCGCCTTGCAGTCGAACGCGAACGGCAAATACGTGACGAAGCGCTCGGACGATGTCTTGATCGCCAGCGCGACGACGATCGGCGCGAACGAGAAGTTCGTCATCGCCGATGCGGGCGGCAATAATATCACGTTGAAGTCGAACGTGAACGGACGTTACGCGGCAGCCGACGTGTCTCCGACACTGCCATTGATCGCAAACCGGACGGCGGTCGGACCCTGGGAGCGATTCGAGCGGGTTGTCGTCTCCGGCCCGGTCAACCCGCAAGGTCCGCACTATGTGGGCGTGACGTTCGGCTTCTCCGATTCGACGCTGCATGGCGGCCCCTACGTCAACCAAGGCAACCAGATTTTCAATCTGCCGCTGTTCAAAGCGACTTCCGACGAAGCGAAGTTCTGGGACAACTACGTGGAAGAGCTGCTGACAGCCGGCGTCGATTTTGTCGCGCCGACGATTCGCGGCTATCTTGATCCGCCTCTGCCCGCCAACAGCGGGGGAGATACGAGGAAACTGAGCGGGTTGGTGGCGGCCATCAACCGGCGCGGCGCCGCCGGACAGCTGAAAATCAGCGCGCTTGACGACACGCCGGCATCGATGACGGATAAGAAAAACGCATTTAAGTACGGCACAGGCGGCTATAACCCGCCGTTCGATGTCGGGGATGCCAACGGGACGGGAGAAGGCGGCTACAAGTACATTTGGGACAACAACCTGCGGGCGTTCTTCCAGGCCGTTCCGGACAATCTGAGATTCAAGATCGACGGGCGTCCCGTGATCTACGAGTGGGGAATCGGCGACTTCGCCTTTACGAACCAGGGCAACGGCCACTTGAAAGATATGGTCGATTATATCCGGCAAAGAGCGCAGATCGAATTCGGCGTCAACCCTTATCTGATCGTCGACCAGAGCTGGATCAGCGAGGACCCGACCGTCGCTTCCGTCGTGGACGGCGTGCATAGCTGGTTCCCGGTTCCCGGCGGCCGTTCGGTAACCGCGTTCAATGGCAAAAACTTCGGCGTCGCGGTGCCTTCGTTCCGTTTCGTAGTCGGCTCGACGAACATGAATATCGACCCGAACCATGGACAGGCATTCAAAGACAACCTGGCCGCTACCGTTCCGAACAGCCTTGTGACATTGGTCGAAGGCCACTCCGATTGGGAGGAGAACGCAGCGATGTGGCGTGGCCGCGACGGTTCATACGCGAATACGCACTACGACTATCCGAACCAGATGATCAACATCTTGCGCCAATATTCGCAAGATCCGTTCCCGACGGCAAGAAGAATCGAGGCGGAAAGCGCGGACCTCTACAGCGATACGACGACCGGCAGTCAGTTCGGGGGTATCTACCGCGACGGCAACATCGATGTCGAGGCGACGGGCGATACGGGCGGCGGATGGAATGTCGGCGCTATCGCCGCAGGGGAATGGCTGGAATGGAGAGAGATTCCGCTGCAAGGAACGGTGACGATGAAAGTTCGTGCAGCCACACCGAATAGCGGCAAACGGCTTCGATTTGTAATCGACGGCACGGCCGGAACGACGGTTACGATTCCGAACACCGGCGGTTGGCAGACGTACCAGACGGTGAACGCGGGCACGTTCACTTTCCCGAACGGTACGTACCATACGGTGCGCCTTGAATTCCTGGACGGGGATTTCAACGTCAACTATTGGACCAATTAGCTCGATTGACTGAATAGACAATACACTGCGGAAGGTCGTGATTCTCTATGTTTTCGGTAGAGAATCACGGCTTACCGCCAGCGATGGAGGCACGCCTGATGTCGGAGAAAATGGAGTTAAACATGTATTCGGATTTTTTTCGAAACAACGGTTACGTTCTGGTGAAAAACGCGGTTCCGAAGAATCTTTGCCAAAACGCGGTAAGTCGGATATTCGAGTTTATGGGGCAGACGCCGTCCAACCCCGATGTCTGGTATGATCCGCCCGCGGGCATGGATCGTTACTTCGAAGAACAGAATCGGGGCATGCTGCCATTTTTCCATGACCAATCCCTGTGGGACATTCGGATGCATCCTCGCATTTACGAGATTTTTTCGGAGTTGCTCGGCTTACGGGAGCTATGGGTATCTCTCGACCGAGTCAACATGAAGCTGCCGAAAAGAGCGGGCTTCTCAAGTCTAAATACGGGCTTTATCCACTGGGATACGGATACGTCCGATTTGAAGTTTCCGATCCGGCAGCCATCAGGAAAAATGCAGGGCGTGCTTTATCTGGCGGATACATCTGCGGATCAAGGAGGATTTCAATGCGTACCGGAAATCTATCGCAATTTGGAGGAGTATATTAATAGTCAACCCCCGAACCGGGATCCTCGCGTCCCTGATATTTCGGGATACGATGTTTTGCCCGTCCCCGGAGAAGCGGGGGATTTGCTGATATGGGACGTATTGCTCCCGCATGGCAACGGAGAAAATCTGTCAAACGAGATCCGGTTTGCGCAATACATTACGATGTTTCCGGCGCCACCGGATCGTGCTGGTCATGCTCAAGTACGAATCGAATCGTGGCGCAACTACACCTCGACCTTTTTGCCGGGCGATCCGAGGGGCTGGGAACGAGAGCATAACGAGGGGCCGGCGGTTTTAACCGACCTGGGCCGCAAATTGCTTGGAATCGATATGTGGTAATGTCAAGGAGGAACCGAACGGATATGATTCACCAAAGACACATTCAAAAAACGCTGGATAAATTAAAACGATTGGAGCGCGTATACGAACTGTACATATTCAAGAAAGTCGATGAAATTCCGGTTGTGTACTGGGAGACGCAAGAGCATCGTTACCGGGTGCCCGGAGAAGAAGAGGACTGGAATCCGGTTTGCGAAGGAATGGCTTGGGGAAAAGCGTGGGGATCGGCTTGGTTCAAGGGAGAATATAGGGTTCCTTCGGTGCAGGAAGGACAAAAAATTTATATCCGGGCGAACACCGATGGCGTAGAAACGCTCTTTTGGGTCGACGGCAAGCCCTCGGGTATCTTTACGCACTCCAAAGAAGCAGATAACCGGGGAAACCACCATACTTTGCTCGGCATTATCGGTCATTCCCATATGGATACCGCGTGGCTATGGACAAGAGACGAGACCATTCGAAAATGTGCGCGTACGTATGCCAACGCCCTTGCCTTAATGGAGCAGTATCCGGAATACACGTTTATCCAGAGCTCGGCGTTCCATGCGGAGCTTATGCGACGCCACTACCCTGATATTTTCGAAAGCATGAAAAAAAGAATTGCGGAAGGCCGTTGGGAACCAAATGGTGGCGTGTGGATCGAGTGCGATTGCAACCTTGTTTCCGGAGAGTCACTCGTTCGTCAATTTTTGAAAGGACAGCGCTATACGAGAAAGCATTTCGGATATACGGCCGATGCGTTCTGGCTGCCGGACACATTCGGATACAGCGCTGCAATTCCCCAAATCATGGTCGGCGCGGGCGTAAAATACTTTCTGACGACAAAGCTGTCATGGAATGATACGAATGCATTCCCTTACGATACCTTTCGCTGGAGAGGCCTGGATGGAACGGAGGTTTTGACACACTTTAATTTCATCCATTGCTGGCCCGATGCCGGGTCGCTGATCGAGCGCGTTTACGGAACCGCTTATGGCAGCAACGGCGTGAGCGTTCAAAGCGAGGGCCAGCCCAGACTCGTGAACGACAAGCGTCTTGTCTCCTATGGTTATGGAGATGGAGGGGGCGGGCCGCAATATGAAATGCTCGAGACAGCCCGGCGCGTCTTCGATTTGGAGGGTGCTCCTAAAACCGCTCATACGACCGTCAGCCGATTCATGCGCGGGCTCGAGAAAGCTTCTGCGAAGTTTCCTGTGCATGTTGGCGAACTTTATTTCGAGGGTCATCGCGGTACGCTGACGCAAATGCATCAAATTAAGCGCAATAACCGCAAAGCAGAACTCGCAATTCGGGATTTGGAGTTTGCAGAAGTTTGGGTGCGTCGGTACAGCGGTGTGTGGAACGAAGAGGCGACGGAGCAAAGGGAGCGTATACACGCAACATTGCTTATTAATCAATTTCACGATATTTTACCGGGTACTTCCATTCCGGAAGTGCATGACCGGGCTTTGCTGGAAATAACCGAAGTCGTGAGCCATGCCAATCGATGGACAAAAAAACTGCTGGGGGATATCGATGAGGAGGATGTGGATGGCGATTCGATGAGTGTGACTTTGTGGAATACGCTCGCGTGGGACAGACAGGAAACATTTGCGCTTGAAGGCGATTGGGGGGGAGCTTGTCGCGGAAAATCCCGAGCTTGTCAGCCAACGAATCGTCGATATTCGCGGCAAATCCAAGGTGCTGATCGGCGGTTTGTCGATACCGGGTATGAGCAGAAAGACGTTCCGCTTGAAGAAAGGCAAGCCTTGCTGCGGGAAGTCCGCTTTCATTCTTGCAGGAAATGAAGTAACCACTCCTTTTGCCCATCTGATATTCGATGAACAAGGTTATATCGAGTCTTACGTGGATAAGGCATCAGGGCGCGAGCTGAGAAAGGTTGGCGGACATCCGCTGAACGCTTTTCTCCTTGGTGAAGATTTGCCTTGGGCCTGGGATAACTGGGACATCGACCGCGATGTATTCGGAAAGCTGAGGCTGCAGACAGAGCTTGAAGGCAGAGAAATCGTCGCGCACGGACCGCTGCAGCTCCGCGTCCGAAGCCGTTACCGGATCGGTCATCGCTCCTCGTTGAAGCAGGATATCGTTTTCTATTCGGACAACCCCAGAATCGACTTCGAAACGATGATTGATTGGAAGGAAAAACACCAATTGTTGAAGGTTGGATTCCATGTCGACGTGCTGGCCGACCGGGCACGGCATGAAGTCCAATTCGGCCATGTCGAACGACCGACGCATACGAATACCCCATACGATCAGGGCATGTTCGAGAGTTGCGCACACAAATGGACGGATTTATCGGAAAATCGATTTGGTGTAGCCGTACTAAACGATTGTAAATATGGCGTTTCCGTCGAAGGCTCGGATATCAGGCTAACCTTGCATAAAGGTGGAACCCATCCCGATCCAAGAGGCGACAAAGGTATTCATGAGGTTGTTTACTCTCTTCTGCCGCACGAGGGAGGGTTTGGAGCGGAAGCAGTCATTCGGCCTGCGTACGAACTTAACGTACCTCTTTTTGTGCAGTACGGTATGGCGCTTCCGGAGGCTCAATCTTTCGCAAGCGTCGATGCATCGAATGTTATTATCGAAACGATCAAACGGGCCGAGGAAGATGATGCGTTCGTCCTTCGTTTGTATGAAGCGGAGAGATCGTCGGTACGCGGAGCTAAACTGCGGTTGAATGCAAACCCGCGCAAAGTGGCTTTAACCAACTTGCTGGAAGACGAGTTAGTGGAATTAAGTGTTGATGAAGAAAGGGAAGTCAAGCTTGATTTTCGACCATTCGAGATCAAGACGGTCAAAGTTTATTTTCAGGGAAAGGTAGAGTAACTTGAAGACCGGCCCCCATTTCAGGGCCGGCCCCTTCTGCACAATTGTTATTACAAGCATCTGATATCGGCGTGATTTAGCGTCGCCTACAGCCGGGCGACTATGTCCGACTTGAACTGCTCCACTGCCAGGTCGGTGTCGATCGTGTAGCCGCATTCGATGCCGACAAAGCCGTCGAACCCGGTGTCCTTGATCGCGCGCAGGATGTTCACATAGTTCAGCTCGCCCGTGCCCGGCTGCTTGCGGCCCGGGTTGTCGGCGATGTGGTAGTGGTTGATCCGCTCGATGTAACCGGTGGCGTTGCGGATGACGTTGCCTTCGGTGATCTGCTGGTGGTAGACGTCGAACACGAGCTTCACGTTCGGGCTGCCCACGCGGTCGATGACCCCGACTGACTCGTCCGAGCGCTGGAGAAAATGTCCCTTGTGATCGACGAGTCCGTTCAAAGGCTCCACTTCCAGCACGATGCCGGCTTCCTCGAGCAGCGGCGCGCAGCGCTTCAGCGTCTCGACCATCGCATCCCGCTGCACGTCGCGCGGCACGCCTTCGAGCTCGTTGCCCGTCTGCGAGATGATCGATTTCACGCCGAGCACCCGGCAGGCTTCGATCGTATCCTTCACGCCCTGGATGTACGCATCGCGCATGGATTCATCGACGAGGCTGATGAACCTCGTGCATACGGCGCTGATGCCGACGCCGATCCGCTCCTGCTCGCGAGCCGTTCTCCGAATGTCGGGCAGGTTCCACCACGCGTAATATTCCAGTCCGTCGAAGCCGCGCTCTTTGATTTTTTCCAGATGGTAGACTTCATCCTTGCCTTGGTAAGCGCCGATGCACAGCGACCACTTCAAGCTCATATTCTCCGTTGCCTCCCGACTGTAGATTGCGACCGCACGGATTTCATAGAATCATTTCTTGCCCGCGCGGTCGATTGCCCGTTATTCCTGAATTCAAATTCAAGCCAGCTTAACCGGCTGCCCGGACACCGCGGATTCGTTCGCCGCGATCGTCACTTCATGGGTTCTCAGCGCATCCGCATAGTCGGACAGAATCCGCGACGTGTCGCCCGTTCTTAAAGCATATACGAAAGCTTCGTCTTCGACAAAGTAAGGATTCGTCTTGTTCTTGCGCAGCCGCTCGCCTTCAGGCGTCAATTCCTTCAATCCGTCGCTGCGAAGCTCCAGCACGCCCTTGTCGGTATAGATGTCGAGCCCGACATGATGGCCGACCGGCAGCAGGCACGTGTTCGAAATCGTGGCGACCATGCCGTTCTCGAGCTTCAGCGTGACCGTCCCCACATCGGCGACGTCCGTGCCCGGCACCTGCTTGTCCATCACTTGCAAGCCGTAGGCGGCGTACACTTCGCGCACTTCCCCGCACAGATAACGCAGCAGGTCGACGATATGCGTCGTCTGCTCGACGAACTGGCCGCCCGAGCCGGACTGCACTCTCCACCACGGCACCATCGGCATGCCGCCCATCCAGTAACCAAGCGCCATACCGGCTGTGCGCGAGGCCAGCTCGTCTTTGGCCAGCGCAGCCGATTGATCGTAGCGCCAGTGATACCCGACCGAGGTGATCAGCTTGCCGCCTGATACTTTCCGGGCAATCTCGGCAGGGACGCTGCGATCGATGCCGAGCGGCTTCTCGACAAGGAAAGGCAAGCTCCGCTCGATCAGCTTGAACTCCGCATCCCCGTGCGCCAGCGGAGGAACACATACATAGACGCCGTCCAGACCGCCCGCGTCCAGCATATTGTCGATGTTGTCGTACGCTTTCGCGCCCGCATGCGCATCCGCCGCTTTCTGCGCCCGCTGCAAGTCCACGTCGCAGAACGACACCAATTGTACGTCATCCATTTGCACAAGGTTCTTCAGGTGATGATTCGCGATGCCGCCAGTACCGATAAATCCGAGCTTCACTGCCATTCGTTTCAAGCCTCCCATGCAATATAAGAATATTCAATTTACAACCTCATTGTAAGTTACGTTCAGACATTTTAAAATATAAGATAACTCGCAAGTTGTATCGGAAAATGAAACTGCGTGAACGGTGAGGTGGCGAGGTGGGCAAGCATTACGGCAGGCATTTCGTGACGACCGAGTGGGATCGCCGCATGCCGCTCTATCTGACGAGTATCGGGCTGACGGGGTATCAATCGCAAATCAACAGAGAGAACGGGTTTCACGACTATCATTGGCTGCACACGGTCGAGGGAAGCGGACAGTTCACGGTGAACGGCAGCACGGTGACGCTGTCGCCGAACGAGGGGCTGCTCCTGAAGCCGGGCGTTCCGCACAGCTACCGCCCGGACAACGGCGAGTGGTCCACCTGGTTTATGACGTTCGACGGCGCGCTGGCGGGACCGATCATCGCGGCGCTGGACATCCCGCATGCGCAACTGCTCAGGTGGGAGGCGGATTGCCCGCTCGGCTCGATCCATGAAGCGTATGAGGAGAAGTGCCAATACAGCTTCGACTTCGCGGGCATCAGCGGATCGCAGGAGATCTACGCGTTCCTGACGATGCTCAAGCAGTACGGGCAATTGGGCAGCCAGCCGTCCTTGTCCAGAGGCCACGAGCGGCTGACGCCGGTCTATCTGCTAATCGAGCAGGCATACGGCGATCCGAATCTCGGGCTGGACCGACTGGCCGGCGCGCTGCACATCAGCCCGCAGCATCTGAGCACGCTGTTCCGCAAGAGCTGGGGCATCAGTCCGTATCAGTATTTGCTGCGATTCCGCATTCAGAAGTCGAAGGAGCTGCTGCTCCAGGACCATGAACGTGCGGTCAAGGAGATCGCGTCGGCGGTCGGGTTCCAGGATTACAGCCACTTCGTGCACACGTTCCACAAGCTGGCGGGCATGACGCCGTTGCAATTTCGTCAGCAGTATTCGTGATTTATCCTTTGACGGCGCCCGCCGTTAAGCCTTGAATGAAGAAACGCTGCAAGAGCAGAAACATCAGGGTGACCGGAATCGAAACCGTGACGGAAGCCGCCATCATTCCCGCCCAATCTTGCTGGACTTCGCCGAGGTAATGCATAATCAGACCCGGTGCCAGCGTCCGCTTCTCCGGCGAGGTGACAAGCGTCAGTGAATAGAGTAGGTCGTTCCAGCTCCAGACGAACCCGTAAATCATGACCGACACCAGGCCTGGCAGCGCCAACGGCAGGATGATCGTATGCAAAATACGCCATTGTCCCGCGCCGTCGATTTTGGCCGCTTCGATGAGATCGTCCGGGATTTCGTCGAAGTATGTTTTTAACGTCCAGCAGCCGACGGGCAACGTGAACGTAATGTAGGCAAGCACGAGGGACGCGTACCGGTCCAGCAGCCCAAGCCCTTGCATCAGCACATATAGACTGAGCAACAGCACCGCATAAGGAAACATTTTCGACATCAGCACGAGCAGCATGATCGATTTGCGGCCTCGGTACCGGTACTTGGAGAAGCTGAACCCGGCATATGCGGCTACGACCGTCGCGAAGAAGCTGCTGGATACGGACAGCACGAGGCTGTTTTCCAGGTAGCGCCGAATCTCCCAGCTCTTCAGCACTTCGATAAAGTTCCCGAGTGTCGGATTCGCCGGAAACAGCCGGATCGTGAACACTTCTTCCGCTGGTTTCAGCGCCGTATTGATCATCCAGTATAGTGGAAAGAACAAAAATAGAATCATGAGTATTAACGATAACCAGAAAAAAATTCGAAAGCTCCGCGTTTTCTCAAACATGTCGCAACCTCCGCTGATGGATGACGTGCTCCGGGTTATTTGACTTCATCGCGCATGCCTCGCAGGTAGAAGAAGGCGAAAGCCGACAGCAGCACGACCCAGACGACGCCAATCGCGGCCGCCTTGCCCAGATTCCATTCGCGGAACGCGCTGCGGTATACTTCGACTGCCAGCGTTGTCGTCGCACGGGCCGGACCGCCTTCCGTCATGACCCAGAACAGGTCGAATAGCTGCAAATTGCCGATGGCTCCGAGCAAAATAACAATGATCATAACCGGCTTCAAGGCTGGATAGACGACGCGACTGAACACGGTCCAATTGCCCGCGCCGTCGATACGGGCCGCTTCGATGTGCTCGCGCGGAATGGACAGCAATCCGCCGAACAGGAAAGCCATGAACCAGGGAATGCCCTTCCACGTGGCGGCAACCGTGACAACCAGCATGGCATATTCGGTAGAACCCAGCCAGTTGATATGCTGGTCGATCAGTCCAAGCGATGTCAGCATTCCGTTGACAATGCCGTAGTTGCCCTGAAACACCCACATCCATAGAAATCCGATCGCCGTGCCCGGCAGCACCCAGTTGACCAGTGTCAGGCTTCGCAGAAAGGACGATCCTTTGAAACCTTGCTGGAGCACAATGGACCAGATCAGACCGAGCACGAACGGAAAAAAGGTGCCTGCGACGACGAACACGATTGTATTGTAAAATACGCCGAGAAAGTTCGGGTCGGCCAATAGATCGCGGTAATTGTCCAATCCTGTGAAGCTTTGACCGGGCAGGAGCAAGCTTCTGTTCGTAAAGCTCATCACGATCGAACTGACGAAAGGGTACAACATGACGACAGCGAAGACGGCAATCGCCGGAACGACTAACAGAAAGCCAAATTGGCTTTCTGTTAGTCCCGACGTTCTTGATTTGACTGTTCTCATGCTTCGCCCCTTATTTCTTGAGGGCCGCTTTGATTCGGCTGGCCGCATCGTCCAACGCTTTTTGAGGCGCTTTTGAGTTCAGCAGCGCCGCCTGGAACTCCTCTACGATAATGTTGTCGAGCGCGGCCTTCTCGCTGTAAGCTTCCGTATCCCCGGCGCGGCTTGTCTTCGTAATTTCCAGCCACTTCTGGGCAATCGGATCTTGCTGTACAGGTTCGGCTGCGATCGCTCCCTTCATCGTCGGCAGGAGACCGCCGCGGGCGAAGTAATCGAGCGAGCTCTCTTTGCCGACGACGTGCTTGATGAAATCGGCGGCTTTCTGTTGGTTCGGGGAATTCTTGAACACGACAAGCACGTGGCCCCACATCTTGTCCCTCGGCGTATCTCCGGCGTTCAACACCGGACGCGGAATCGGTTGAATGCGTTTGGGCAAGTCCGCTTCGGCTACACCCCCGCTGAGCGCAAGCCCCTTCGCCAGAATGGCATCCTCGTAGAAGCCCATCTTGCCTTGCACGAACAGCTGACGCGCGTCATTGCGGGCGATGTCCATCCGGATGTAACCTTTGTCCAGCAATTGCTTGTACCAGTTCAGCGTACGCAGGCCGGCTTCGTTGTTGATGATGACCTCGCCCGATGCGTCGAACACGCCGCCACCGAACGCCCAGAGCCATACCTGAATGTCATTGCTGGCCGAGGCCGACTTGGTCAAAGCGCCGTAAGGAATAATTTCCTTGTCGTAGTCTTTCAGCTTCTGCAGTGCCGCTTCGAATTCGGCAATCGTTGTCGGCGCCCGGGTCACGCCCGCTGCTTCGAGCAGCGTCGGATTGAACATCATCGAAGTGGCCGACATCGTCCAGGGGATGCCGTACTGTTTGCCGTCAACTTGTCCGACGCCAAGCGATGATTGTTCGAAGTTGGCGGTCAGCCAATCCTGGCCGACCAAGCCGGAGACGTCCACGATGGCGTTTGCCTCGACGAGCGATTTCAGCCAGCCGAATTCGGTTTGTCCGATATCCATATCCTGCTTGGACGTATTTCGCACCATGATCTGCTGCAGCGTCTGATCCCACGGCCAACCGAGCCACGTGACCTTCGCTTTGGGATTCGCCGAGTTCCACTTCGAGATCATGTCCCCGATGATGACATCCGAAGGCTTGTCCGATCCCGTCCATCCGACCCAGGTGAGATTCACGGCCTTGTCGGCCGGATTTTGTTTCGTCTCTGTTCCGTTCTTCTTGCTGCCCCCTCCGTCTGCACAAGCCGCAAGTGCCATGACCGCGATCAACATCATGCCAATCCATGCGTATTTCCTTGACATTGTACCCTCTCCTTTGCAAGCGATTAATCGCCTTACACATTAAAGAGTAGATCGAACGCCGATCGGATCAAAGGCAAATTTGGCTATATTTAAATAACTTATCGGCTATCTTTTCCACGGCCGGGCAAGTCAACCAAATCCTTCATCATAAATAGCGGAATATGTCTATCCCTCCCCGATTGTTTTTCTTAAGATGAGAAGTATAAAGGAGGTGAATAAGCGGGTGGCGTCATTGCAGCTTGCACCGTTGCGCATTCATTGGATGACCGACATTCATCTGGTGGACGAATTGGACGGCCGACCGGAGGCGCCGGGCGCTGTCTGGATGGAGAGGCATTATTACGCGGCGCGGGACAAATTAAGGCAGGCCGTGGACATTGCGAACCGCGAAGAGCCGGACTTCGTTATCTGCACAGGAGACGTTATCGACCGGGCGCAGCCGTTGGCATCCTTCCTTCGGGAATGGAATCGCATTGAGAGCCCTGCCGCGTTCATGCTGGGCAATCATGACCTGGACATCGGAGGGGAAGCGTTCGAAACGCAGTTCGGCGTAGCGGACCATCCCCTGACCGCCGGAAGCCGGTTCAATCGTTCCATGACCGTGCGCAGCGGAAACACGTCAGTCAGAATGGTGCTGCTTGATACGTATGTCGGCGAGGATGGCAAGCGGCTCTGCGAGACATGCGAAGGCACCATTACAGAGGAAGCTTTCGCGTGGCTGGAAAGGGAGATGACGGCCTGTCCTGAGAAGCTGATATTGCTGTTCTCACATAACGGCATCGATGGCCCGCGCGAGTACTTTGACCAGCACGCCGTTGCGAAGTTTCTGAAGCTGGCGGAACGCATCGCAAGACAAGGCAAAACGATCCTGAACCTGGCGGGTCATCACCATGTGTACCCCGTTGCGGAGGTCAGGGAGATACAGCCCGGTTTCACGTTCATTAACGGCGTCGCGATGATTGCCGAAGCCGTATCCAGCGTCAATGTCATTGAAGTCCGTCCGGACGGTTCCTACCGTCTCGATTATCGGCAAGTCGGTCAGTTCTAGCTATTGCAATCGACACAAGCAAATGATAATTAAAGGAGGAATGAATTGTGAATGTGAAGCACGTTCTGCGCAGTTGTATGGCAGTGGTGCTGATTGCCGCCGCCTGGTTGGTGTTGCCGCAGCAGACGGTCGATGCGGCCGCGGAAGTTCCGCCTTCGCTGCTCATTACCGAGATTGTGGCGGATTCGCCGGGCGCCACCGATCCCTATCGGTATATAGAGCTGTATAACAACACCGGCAGCTCGATCAACCTGGCCGACATGAAGATCTTGTATTACTGGCAGGCGGTTGCCTCGAATCCATGGGCCAACAGCTCCGCCACCGCCTACGATATCGTATCCGCAGGCCGGGCGACCGACATGTACATCCATCCTTACGAGACGAAGATTGTTTGGCTGCTCAGCGATACGTCCAAGTCTGTCGCTGATTTCAATACGGCTTATGGCGTCAGCCTGAGCGCGGACGACTTCGTCTATATTCAAGGTGGCGGATGGGCGTACACGAGTCAGCGTTACTTCTCCGTGGCGAAATCCCCCTACAACAAGGACAATGACCGGATTACGTTCGCCAGGTACAACGAATCTGCGGGCGTCGGCAGTTGCTCGGGCTCCGCTTGCGATTTCATCGAAGGAGAGAGTGTCGAATATTACTATCCGCACACGTTCGATACCGTCAGCAGGGAGATGGATCGCAACGGAACGGCATCCTTTCATCGGACGCCGACGCCGGGCAGCGTCTCGCAGGCGCAGGTGCCGACCGTGCCGGGCGTGCTGCAAATTACCGAAGCGATGATCAACTCCCCGGGTACGGACTCGCCTTACCGGTATCTGGAGATTTACAACAACAGCGATCAATCCATTGATCTGTCCCAGCATAAAATTTTATATTATTGGCAAGCGGTCAGCTCCGAGCCTTGGAAGAACAGCAGCGCGACTTCCTACGACATTGTCTCGGCGGGACGCACCAGCGACATGTACATTCATCCTTACAGCACCAAGGTCGTCTGGCTGCTGTCCGATGCCTCGAAGACGGTGTCGGACTTCAACGCGGCCTACGGCACTTCGCTGTCCGCCAACGATTTCGTGTATATTCAGGGCAGCGGATGGTCTTTCAGCAGTCAGCGGTACTTCTCGATCGTTGCCGCGCCTTATGATCAGGTGAACAACCGCCATTCCTTCGTGCGGTACAACGAGGGCGCCGGCCTCGGCACTTGCTCCGGCTCCACCTGCAATTTTGCCAAAGGACAGAGCGTGCACTACTACGCCACGTCCGACTTCGATACGCAGAGTCGGGAGATGCTGCGCAAGACGCCGGGCTCGTTCGGCCTGGCCGGCACTCCGGGTACGCTCGCGCCCGGTCAAGTGACGCCGAAGCCGGTCACCCAGACAGCGATGAGCGTCAGCGCGACGAAGAATACGGTCAATTACGACGAATTCTTCGCAATCGGCAGCGATGGGCCGATCATTCCGGGGTTCGAAGAGGGTTATGTGCAGCAAGGCATGGATTACTACCCGGCCAAGGATTGGATTCTGATCACGTATTATCACGATTACGGTTATCCCAGCATTATCGCCGTCATCGACCGGGCATCGGGTAATTTCGTAAAAGCCGTCAAGCTGTTCAAGGATGCGAATACGCCTTACAACGAACATGCTGCGGGCATCGCCGTATCCGACACCCACGCCTGGATTTCTTCCTGGGTGTATGCGTATCAGTTGAAGCTGTCCGATCTGGAGCATGCGCGCCATATGGATACAATCGTCTTCTCTGACGCGATCGAGCTGGAGAGCAAAGCGGGCAGCATGGCTTTCGAGGATGGCGTGCTATGGGTCGGGGAATACGGCAGGTACAATTATACGACCGATGCGTCGCACCATATGACGAATCGAATGGGCCGGACGCACGAAGCCTGGATGGTCGGATTCCGGTTGAATGCAAACGATACGATCGATCTGACGCGCAAGCGGCCGGGCACGAATCAAGCGGTACCGAACTATATTCTGTCCCTTCCCGACGAGATTCAGGGAATGGATGCCATTGGCGACAAGTTTATTCTAAGTAAATCTTATGGTCCGCAGTATGACAGCGAGCTTCAGATCTACGATCTTGATCTGAACTCTACCCCGCACGCAACGACGAACCGATTCGGATCGCCCAACGTGCCGATCTGGTTTCTGGACAACGTTAACTTGACCAAAGCCTTGATGATGCCGCCACAGTCCGAGGGCATATTCGCCTACGACGGCGACATCTACGTCTCCTTCGAATCGGCCACGCCCAAATACACGGACACGTCGCTGTATCCGTCTATTTATCCGCTGGACCGCGTTCAGGTCGTGGACGCCAGCAGCTTGATCAGCGCGGTCCAGCCGAACCAGGTGACGCCGGGCGATCTGCTCATTACGGAAACGGTGTTGACGAGCACCGGAAGCAACGCCTTTCGCTACATCGAGCTGTACAACAACAGCAGCCAGACGATCGACCTGACCGGCCATTATATAGACTATCACTGGAAGTTCGCAGAGACGAAGCCTTGGGCGTACGAGATGTTTCAATACCGGCTGCATGACGCCGGGCGTGGAAGCTCGATGACCATCGCTTCCGGGGAGACCAAGATCGTATGGCTGCTGAGCGATCCGTCCAAAGCCGTGTCCGCTTTTAACAGTCATTACGGCACGAGCTGGACAGCCGACAAATTCGTTTACATTACCGGGGCCGAAATCAACGTCAGCAAGGAGCGGCTGCTCAGCATCGTAGGGCCGCTCGGCAATAAGGACGTGGACCGGTACTCCACCGTTCGCTTCAATACGGGGATCGGGGACAACATTTGTACGCCTGGAACGGACTGCGACGCCGATGCTGGCGAGAGCATCGTCTACTATTTCCCGACCTCCTTCGACCCGGTTGCCAGAATGATGGAACGCCGTGTGCCGTCCTCGCTGGGTCAGAGTCCGACGCCGGGTACATTGGTCGTCGGCCAGGTGCCTTGACGGGCACTTAAGGGCGCGCAATTTCGGTCTATCCGAAATTGCGCGCTTTCATTATCTTGGCAGCATCCGCCATGATGGTGGAGTCATCCATGAATACTGAGGTATAATGGATGGGATAGCCGCCTTCATTTCATTCCTGTAAACTGGCGGATGTGAAGTTCATGTTATTGGACCGGGAGAGATGACGGATGATGCGGATTTTAATTGTACCGGATTCTTACAAAGGAAGCTTAACCGCCATTGAAGTGGCGGATACGATGGCTAGCGCGGTCAAGGCGGAATTGCCGGATGCCGAAGTGCGCCGATTTCCGCTCGCGGACGGCGGCGAAGGAACGGTCGATGCGCTCGTAGCGGCGCAATCGGGGCAGATCGTGCCGATCGAGGTGACGGGGCCGCTGGGCGAACGGTCAGCGGCCTGCTATGGCGTAATCGGATCCATGGTCGTACTGGAAGCCGCCAACTTGTGCGGGTTGACGATGGTGCCGTCAGAGCAGAGAAATCCGCTGCACACCACGTCGAGAGCGCTTGGCGAAGCTATCGTCATGGCGCTGGATCAAGGCTTCACGCAATTTACGATCGGGCTGGGGGGCAGCTCCACCAATGACGGCGGTATCGGCATGCTGTCGGCTCTGGGCGCCGTGTTTACGGACAAGACCGGAGAGACCGTGCGCGGTTGCGGACAGGACCTGCTGGAGCTCGCCGCCGTCGATCTTGGCGGTCTGGACCCGCGGCTTGCGCAGTGCCGGATTACGGTCGCTTGCGATGTCAAGAATCCGTTGGTCGGGCCGGAAGGTGCAACGTTCGTGTATGGGCCGCAGAAGGGGGCTTCCCCGGACATGTGCCGGACGTTGGATCGGGCGATGGCGGGCTATGCGGACAAGCTGGAAGCGAGCCTTGGCGCAGCGGAAGGAAATTTGCGAGACACGCCCGGAGCCGGCGCGGCAGGCGGATTGGGGTTCGCTTTACTCGCTCTTGGCGCGAAGCTGGTACCGGGAGCGCAGGTCATGGAGGAGCTGACCGGATTGAGGGAAGCTGCGCGGACGGCGGATTGGGTGCTGACCGGCGAAGGACGCAGCGATGGCCAAACGCTGTACGGCAAGCTGCCGATTCACGTCGCCCGCGTCGCCCGGGAAGAAGGAGCCCGCGCGGTGTTGATCTCCGGCAGTCTCGGCGCGGGCAGCGAGTTGCTGATGTCGGAATTCGCCGGATGCTTCTCGATCGTCGAGCAGCCATCCACGCTGCAGGACTGCATGGACAATGCCGAGTCGCTCTTGTATCGATGCACGCGCAATGTGATGAGACTGATTGCGCAATCTTCTCATTTCGACAACGGTAAATAGCAGGATCGTGACGACTCTCAGCAGTTTATCTATTCCTTTTGATTGCCGACGTTCGTTAAGATTTTTGTAAACTGGATGTTAACGTCAGGTTAATCACAAGGATAGGAGAGTATTCATGCGCATCTACATCATTCGTCATGCCGACCCCGATTACGCGAACGACACCATTACTCCCCCCGGTCACCTGGAGGCCAGGGCGTTGTCCGAGCGGATGTACAAGGAGAAGATCGATCGTATTTACTGTTCTCCCTTGCAACGGGCTCAACATACGATGAACTACACGAAGGAATTGACCGGGTTGGTACCCGAGACGCAAGATTGGCTGACTGAAATTCACGATTGGCAAGTGGAGGATCGGGAAGGCCATCCCATCCCGGCCTGGAATATAGACGGGGAGATCATTCGCGGGCTGGGAGAATTCCCGACTCACGCTAATTGGTATGAATTCGAGCCGTTCAGCAAACCGTCGATTCGGCAAAGGTTTGATGCGATCAAAGACGAATCCGACCGGTTCATGGAGACCGCCGGATTCAGACGTGAAGGCGGGCGATATCGCATTCTTAGGCCCAATGAGGAGAAGCTGGCCGTGTTCTGCCATATGGGATTCGGCCTGGCGTGGCTGGCGCATTTGCTGGAATTGCCCCTGCCGCTCTTATGGTCAGGCTTTTGGCTCGCGCCGAGCTCGGTGACGACGATTCTGCTGGATACGCGCTCCAAGCAGTGGGCCGTTCCCCGATGCCTGAATATGGGGGATATCTCCCACTTGTACGGGTGCAACCTTCCCACCAGCAGGCAAGGACTGATCGCTAACGTCTACTGAGGCGGAACCCGCCAAGCGACCGGGGAATACGCAGCATGAAGGCCTATGGACGATTGTCCATAGGCCTTCCGTCGCTGGCGGCCATCGGTGCAACACAGCGGAAAAGTTCCATCGAATAGCGGGATCATCACTATGACTGCTTATAGACCGCTGTTACAATAAACCCGTACGCCAGCCCTAAGGTTGCACGATGAACGCGTCGGCCGACGCCAGTTTCAGGAGGGTGTATACGCTTTCATTCAGAGAACTCCGAAGATTTCACGGCAGATGCGGCAGAAATTCCGATTCCGGCGGGTTTTAATGTAATCCGATAAGCAAGGAGAAGATTAGATGAATAAGGGTTTCAAGTGCTTTAATACGTTCATGCGATCATGCTTCATGTTCGCATTTGTATCGCTGGCGGCCTGTTCTTCTTCGGATCCTCCTCCGCCGACGCCAGTAACGCCGGCAACATCAGCGATTCCGGCAACATCGACAGCTTCAGAGGATCTGAAGGTCCATATGTTGTCTCATGACGACGGGCGCAACGATTCTTTTATATTCGAGCTCCCGGGCGGCGACGTCATGGTGCTGGATAATCAGAACGGTGACGCTCTCCTTGCCAAGCTTGACAGCCTCGGCATCGACAAGGTGAAATACGTTGTCGGAACGCATCGGCATGTCGATCACATCGGCGGACTGGATGATTTCCTCTACAGTGAGTTTACAATCGACAACACGAAGATCTACTATCCGTCAGGCGTGATTAATGAGAGCAATTCGGATTACGCCAACCTGGAAAGATCTGCGAAGATGAGGGGATTGGCCATTGAAGAAGTGGCGGACGGAGACTATCTCTTGAATACGAATTATGATGGAAAACCGCTTGTCATTAAAGCGCTGGGGCCATTGAAGACGAGGGTGGACGGCGATCAGGACGATTACACGAATGTAAACGATGCATCGATCTTACTGAAGATCACCTACGGAACGAAGTCCATACTCATGATGGGAGACGCCAGGTCGACCGTTGAGTCCGAACTGATGACGAATTATAACGACGATCTGGACGATATTCAAATTCTGAAAATCGGTCATCACGGCATCAAGGACCAGCTCGAATGGAGTGCCAGCGATGCGTTTCTGGATCGTCTGGGCGTCAAGAAAGTATGGATCACAAACGGCACGCACGATATCGCCATTCACATCGTCGACAACTTGCAGGAAAGAGACATTGCCTATTGGACAACGGGTCAGAATGGAGCAAAGGGGGAGGATGTCACTTTTGCCACAGACGGCATATCCGACTGGACCACGACATCGGCGCCGTATTGGAAGCCCGGCGATACGGGGACGGCTTATTATTTTATCGAGCATGCGGGCGACCCGACGAATACGAATGGACTGCGCAGGATGTATAACGATGTGCCGATTGGCAACGATCTGAACACCGCCGACTCGCAATGGGGCGGGTATCACATCCGATGGGAACTTGTTGACGCTGGAGATGGCTATTATTATATCCAGAACATGAAGTTCGGGACGAGGCTGTATGCGGAGACGGACGGGTCCGGTGTGCACCAGGCGCCGGGCGATACTACGAGTGACAATGTCAAATGGCAATTGACCGAAGCGGATGGAACGTGGAAGTACGTGGAGAATGTGGCCAGCCGGAGCAAGCTGAGCGCCAGCGCGACCGAAAATTGGCGGGTCGGATTGACGGACAAGGAAGCCGATCCAACCGATGTTAAATGGAAATTTCTTTCGATTCCGCTTGGTTCGTAAAGCATGGGCGGGTTGAAGGGGCAAGTTAGCGAAAAAGTGCAGTTGAATAGCAGGATTTACACTTTTATTGCGAGGAAGCCGTTGATACAATGTTTCCAGACTCCAATCAGCATGCGGGTTGGAGGCAAGATTAACTAACTAGGGGGACTTGGACGATGAAGAAGTCGATCAGCCTGATTTTAATGCTTGTTCTAATTTTCAGTGCTGTGCTGGCAGGATGCTCGAAGGGGAACAACGAGGCTAAGAACTCGGATGCAAGCCCTAGCCAGAGCGCGAGTGCAACCGGGAGCCAATCGAACAGCCAGACGCCGGCGCCCGGGGCAGAGAAAGTCGTAATCACGATGTGGAACCGGCTGAACAAAGCGACGTTTGACAACGTTATCGCCGGGTTCCAGGAAAAGTATCCAAATATCACGGTGAAGTTGGAAAACTTGCCGGAGGGCGGCGGGGATGTCGCGCAATATCAGGCGGCGGTCAACGGAAACGAACTGCCGGATATCTTTGTGCGGCCAACCGAATATTCAGTTGCACAGTTGGTCAAGCTGGGCCGGCTGCATGATCTAGACGAGGTATTCCCGAAAGAGGGCTTTGGCGACTATACGGAAGGGACGTTCGCGGAAGGATACGGCAGCATTGACGGCAAAGTGTATACGTTTCCGTTGTTCTCCTCGCTGCATGGCGCGCTCATGATGTACTACAACAAGAAAGTGTTGGAGAGCGTCGGTTACACGGCTGCCGACATTCCAAAGTCGTGGGACGAGCTGCTTGCCTTCGGCAAGGAATTCAACCAGAAATCCGGCGGCAAAGTGTATGCATTGGGCTTCGGTGCCAAGACAAATTATTTTGCCACGTATCTGATGAACCAACAGGCATCGCCGATCACCCCGGAAGGCCAGTTCAATTTTTTGACCGGGCAGTACAATTTCAATACGCAAGGCTATATCGAAACGATGCAATTCTACAAGAAAGCTTATGACGAGAAAGTGCTGCACCCCGCTACGATCGATGCGGATACAGGCAAAGCGTACACGCTCTTGAAGACCGGAGAAGTCGCCTTCATGATGGGGGGCAACTGGAGCGGCGAATATTTGAGCCAGCCTGACAAGGACGGCAACGTGGCTTTCACAACCGATGATTGGGGCGTTGTCCCGATTCCGTCGAAGAACGGCGGACCGCAGTATCAATATTTCGAAGGCGGATCGGGCGAATACCTGTATGTATCGAAGGAGACGAAGCACTGGCCGGAAGTGAAGCTCTTCCTGGAATACATGAGAGACAATTTCTACGGCAGTGTCATTGAAACCGGACAGACGATGCCTTCCAAGAAAGTCGAACTGATCCCGGACGCCAAGCCGAAATTCGCCCAATATACGGATATTTCCAAGATGATGGTGGAATTCAAGCGTTTGACGCCAACCGTCTATGCCCACAATCCTGCCGCCACAAGTGTGGTAGCACAATACAACAACTACAAACCGAAGGAAAATGTCGGCTCGATCTTCCTCGGCTACTTGCAAGGCCAACTCAAGGATCTGGATAAGCCGTTGCAGAAGCTGACGGATGACAGCAACGCGGCATTGAAACGCGCTATCGATGAAGCCGGCGGCGCCGTGAAGGCGGAAGACTTCGTCTTCCCGGATTGGGTTCCGGGGGAAAACTACAAAGGCTAGACAAGTAAAGACACGGTTTCCCGCAGCCGCAGGGCTGCCCGGGGCTCGGCGGGCAGCCGTGTCTTTCTTTCTTTACAGCAGATCAGGAGGGGTTGCATGCAGACCGGGAAACCGAAGAAGAAGCTCCACCAGCAGCTTCGCCGCAAGTATATGTGGGCTTATATTTTCGTATTGCCGCAAGTGCTTTATTTTCTGCTCGCTTCTGCGTATCCGATCGTCATGAGTTACGTCTATTCCTTCTACGAGTGGGACGGATTGGGGCCGCTTACACGCTTTGTCGGCTTCTCCAATTATAACGAGCTGCTTCACGACGAGATGTTCTGGAACAGCTTTTATAATGCAATGATTTACGGGGTGTCCGCCACGATCATTACGGTCGTCAGTTCCTTCTTGCTGGCGCTCGTACTGAACGATGTGAACATGAAGGGAAAAACGATTTACCGCACGATCTATTTTTTGCCGGTTGTCACGGTCTCGTCGATCATCGGCATTATGTTCAACAATATATTTGGCATTCAAGGTTTTGCGAACCAGTTTTTGCAAAGTATCGGTTGGATTCATGAACCGATCCGTTTTTGGCTGGACCCTGTACTTGCCATGATCATGCTTATACTGGTCGGTTCCTGGAAGCATATCGGAGTCGTGATGATCTACTGGCTGGCGGGATTGCAAATGATTCAGATCGATTTGTACGAAGCTGCGAAAATTGACGGGGCGAACTATTGGAAGATGCTGATGAGAATTACGCTGCCGCTGCTTAAACCGGTGGCTGCAACCATTCTACTCCTGACCGTCGGAAGCAGTCTGCACGTTTTCGATCTGGTTAGAACGCTGACCAACGGTGGCCCGTATCATCATACCGAAACGATTGAATTGTTTATTTACGAATATGCATTCGCGACGAAGTTCGGCGGCGTGCGCGTCGGCTACGCGTCGGCGGCTGGCGTATATCTCGGAATATTTGTATTGTTCGTCAGCCTGTTCCTGGGCTGGCTGGGCATGAAAGCAGGCAGCAGCGGAAGCAGCAAGATTGGCAAAGAGGTGAGCAAATCATGACCAGTTCCAGAACCGCACGCACGATTATTCACGTCCTGCTCGCTGCCGTCGGCGTTGTGTGGATTTATCCGTTCGTATGGATGTTGTCCTCTTCGCTGAAAGACAATGTCACGTTCTACAAGGCCGCGGTCAATCCGATCCCCGAAATATTCAGGTGGGATAATTATACCCGGGCTTGGGAAGTGGCGAACATCTCGCATTACTTCATGAACTCCGTCATCGTAACGGTATCTACCGTCGTTATCGTCATTATTCTGAGCTGTCTGACAGGCTACGCGCTGGGAACGGTCGCGTTTCCGGGGCGAACGGCTATGATCGTGTTCGTCGTATCGCTTCAGTTCATCCCGAAAGGGTATACAATCATTCCGCTGTATCAGCTCGTGAAGTATTTGGGGATCAAGGACTCGTATTTTGGGCTGATCTTCGCAGAGTCGTCGGGCGCGCACATTTTGTTCATCCTGCTTTTCGCCGCCTTCTTCTCCAAATTTCCCAAGGAAATCGAGGAATCGGCCAACATCGACGGCGCCGGGTTCGTGCGAACGTTCGCGCGCGTGGCGCTGCCCAATTCGATGCCGATCGTCGCGACCGCCGCAATTATGCAATTCATCTGGACATGGAGCTCGTTCCTGACGCCGCTCGTGCTGACGATCACGAAGCCCGAACTGAAAACGTTGTCGGTCGGCATGCTATCGTTTACGGAATTGTACCTCACGGACTGGACGGGAATGGCAGCTGGTGCAACGATTTCGCTGGTCCCCGTTATGCTGGTTTTCATTTTCATGCAGCGTTATTTCTATGAGGGAATTTCAGGCGCCGTGAAAAGCTGATCGCCATGAAGTACAATCGTTAAAGGAGCTTAACCATGACAGTCAGAAGCGATGCAAGCCTCTCCTTGAACGGCGATTGGCAGTTTGCGCTCGATCCCGATCGCCGGGGAGCATGGTCGGACGCGAAGATCGACTATCCGGCAGATACGATCACGGTTCCCGGTTCCTGGGAAGAACAAGGCTTCGGCGAGAAGCCGCTTCGGTCATATATCGGCACCTGGACCAAGCGGCGGGAGTATGTCGGGCAAGTCTGGTACGTCAAGGAAATCGAAATTCCGACCGATTGGCAGGGTGACCCTATTGTACTGGTCCTGCAAGGGGTGCGCTGGATTTGCGAAGCAACGCTTGACGGGCATGCGGTCGGCACCTGCGAATCGTTGGTGCAGCCGCATCGTTTTGACTTGACGCCATGGGTGCGGTTCGGCGAACGGCAGAAGCTGGCGCTGCGGATCGACAACGACATGATGCTGCCGCTTGAGGAAAGCCATGCCCACTCCCTCCATACCGCATCGACATGGGGCGGCATTACGGGCGGCGCGGAATTGGTACGTGTACCGCGAACGCGCATTGAATCCGTGCGGATTGCTCCGGATGCGTCCGCACGATCTGTGACGCTGCACGTGGAAGTTATGCGGGATTCCGTGGGGGCGGATGATCGGGTAGTCGTGGATATTATGCCGACGGACGACGCGAGCGCTGCGGCGATCATGGCCGAGACGGCCGTCGATCGGGAAGGCCAAGCCGTGTTGACGGTGCCGATGGGGGAGTCCGCCAGGCTCTGGTCGGATGTTCAGCCGTTTCTGTATACGGCCCGCGTGAGCCTTGTTCGCGGCGGCGCGGCCATCGACGGTACGACACGCAGATTCGGCTTGCGGACGATCCGCACGGAAGGCCATCATATTTTGCTGAATGACGCGCGAATCTTCCTCCGCGGCTATGTGGATTGCAGCATCTTCCCGTTGACCGGATACCCGGTATGGGACAAGGAACATTATCGCCGTCAGTTTCGAATTGCACGTTCCTACGGCTTCAACCACGTTCGCTTGCACAGCTGGATGGCACCCGAGCCATTCTGGGAAGCCGCGGACGAGGAAGGGATGCTGGTGCAAGCCGAGCTTCCTCACTGGTCCATGCATTACCATGAACGCGACGTTGCTGCGCCGGATGGCGTGCATTCGTTCCTGAGACGAGAGCTGGAGCGGGTCATTCGAATGCTGAATGCCCATCCGTCCTGGCTTCTGCTGTCGATCGGCAACGAGCTCATTACGACGGATGGCCATCCCGGCTTGAACGAACTGGTGAACCGGGCGCGGGGGCTCGATTCGACCCGGATCTATACCGACAATACGGGATTCGGAGAGCTGCCGGCGATCGGCAGGGAAGGCGATTATTTCATCCCAAGTCTGAATTGGCATCCGCCGCAGCGCACGGATCTGTCCGCCACTCCCGATACGCGGGAAGATTACCGCAGCGTAACCCAGTTGGAATCCACGCCGCTCATCGCCCATGAGCACGGGCAGTACACGATGTATGTGAGGCCATCGGAGGAAGGGAAATATACCGGCATTTTCGAGCCGAGCTGGCTTCACAGCGTGCAAGAATCGCTGGCGAAGAAAGGGCTGGCGGATCGCGTCGATTCGTTCTTCGAGGCTTCCGGCACCCACCTGATCCGGTCGATGAAGGAAAATATCGAACGGTTGCGGCGGACGCCGGGCTTGTCAGGGTTCCAATACTTGGACTTGCGCGATTTTCCGGGGCAAGGGCACAACACCATCGGGCTCCTGGACGTCTTCTGGGACAGCAAGGGGCTTATCGAGCCCGGAGCGTTCCGGGCGATCAATGACGAACGCGTGCTGCTGATGCGCAGCAGAGGCAGAACCGTGCATGCCGGAGAAGCGGTCGAGGCGGAGATCGATCTGTCGAACTATGGAGCGGGACTATCCGGACCGGGCCGATTGAAATGGCAGCTCAGAAATGCGGACGGAGTATGCAGCGAAGGCGTCATGCAGACGGGAGCCGCACGGCAGGGCTGCATCGAGCGGTTAGGCTGCATCGTTGCGGCAACGCCATCCGGCGCGGCAAGCGCGTTGGTATTGGATGTTGCCTTCGAATGCGATGGACATACGATCCGCAACTCTTGGGATTTCTGGGCATTCCCGCGTATCGCGGCGATCCCCGGGCAAGAGCACATCTTCAGCGGAGTCGAAGAGCTGCGTCCGGCGATTCCGGACGCGAAGCGCCGCTACGAGAAGCCGTACCTGACGTTCCCGATTCCGCCCGGAACCGAGTTGGCTATCGTGAGCAAGCTGACCGGCAGCATTCTGCAATACGCGATGGACGGCGGCAAGGTTTGGCTCATGGCGGATCCGGGAGAACAGTACGATGAAGTGACCACCCGGTATATTCCGCCATTCTGGAGCTTCCTTTGGTTCCCGACCCAGGTTGGCCATACGATGGGCATGAAGATCGAACCGCATCCGGCGTTGGGGCGTTTTCCGAACGACGGATTCTCCAACTGGCAATGGTATCACCTGGTCGACATGACTTCGGCGATTGCGTTGGACACGATTCCGCACGTGAAGGCGATCATCGAAGTGGTGGACAATTTCAACCGCTCCAAGCGGCTCGCCTATGCATTCGAGGCGCGGATCGGCAAAGGCAGCCTGTTCGTTTCTACGCTTCGGCTCACAGACGCAGAATCGCGTAAACGGCCGGAGACGGCTTTTCTGACGCACGAGATCATCCAATACCTGATGAGCGACGATTTCCGGCCGGCGGAGGAGTTGACCGTCGGCGAAGCGCTGGGCATTTTCAAGCTGGACATTCGATAGACCTATTTTTCCGAGCAGGAGGGGCATTCCATGAATATCTCCACATCCTTAAACGTATTCGAAATCCATCATCCGATCGATCGGATGATTCGCAGATGCAAGGAAGCGGGCTTTCTCTCACTGGATTTCAATTACTGGGACCATCAAGGGACCGTCCATAACATGACCTCGAAGGAAGAGGAAGCGTGGGCGAGGGACATCCGGGCATCCGCCGACGCTCACGGCGTGAAGTTCACGCAGATGCACGGCCCCGTCCATGGACCTGCCTTTATGAATATGGTCATGGACTTGAACGTCGAGTCGTTTCTCGCGATGGCAAGACGGTCGATCCGGACGGCGCATGCGCTTGGCGTCCCGTGGGTCGTCTTCCATCCCAGCAATATCTCGCAGCGCGGAGGAGAATCGCTACGCGAAGTGCTCCGCTACAACGTGGAATTCTATCGGAAATTGCTTCCCGTCATGGAAGAGACCGGCGTCGGAATCGCGCTCGAGAACATCTTCGATTGGCCGGCTCCTGGCGAGACGGGGCTCTTCCGCAGAATCTACTGCGCGAACACCGAAGAACTGGCAGATCTGCTCGCGGCGCTTGACCATCCGCTATTCGGCGCATGTTGGGACACAGGGCACGGCCACCGTCAGGGGCTCCTTCAGGCACCTTCGATCCGCTTGCTGGGCCCCTGGCTGAGAACGTTGCACATTCAGGACAACAACGGCAAGCACGACGAGCATTTGCTGCCGTTCCTCGGGACGATCGATTGGGACGAAGTGATGTTGGCGCTGGGGGAAGTCCGTTATGGAGGCGACTTTACGTACGAGGCGCATAACTCTGTGCGGGTATTGCCGGACGAACTGCGTGACAGCGCGCTCGCCTATGCGGCGCATACGGCGAATTTCCTCGTTCGCAAATTTGTCTGACCGCGCGCGATTCGCACGGGTGTAGCGTGACGACCGCGGATGTGCTAAAGTTGAGTCAAGGCGTTCAGATTTCGGTTGAAGAACGGGAGAGATCTCGCCAATGATCGGCGATCGCAGGGGATGTCCATGCATCCCTTGCGGGCTTTCTGCAAGATGGACGTGCAACTTCTCTTCCGTCATCCTGACTGTTGGAAAGGGGAGCGCGGTATGATTGTACTAACTGAAAATGCAACAGCCAACGATTTGACGACTACGGTGATGCCCTGCATCCGTTCGACCGATTATTACGTTAAGCAGTATGGCTACGGGTGCAGAAGGTCCAGAGGCAGACAGGACTGGCAGTTTATTTTGACCTTGTCGGGCAGCGGTATCGTTGAGAATCAGAATGAGACCTTTCGCTGCGAGGCAGGGGATATGGTCGTTATTCCACCCGGCACGCCTCATCTCTATTACACCGAGCAGAACCAGGTATGGGAGAAGATCTGGGTGCATTTCGTACCCCGTATCGCCTGGAAGCCTTGGATTGAATATGCCTTTCACCAGAATAGAGTTACGCATATCCAATTCGATGCGCCGATTCTGCAGAAGGTTGAATACGCATTAAGACGCTTGCTCGATTATTATACGAGCAACTGGAACGAATTCAAGCATGAGCTCGCCTTAAATTCGATTGAGGAAATCATTCTGCTCATGGCCGGAACGCAATCGGAGAAGAAAGAGCGGCAATTGGACATGCGAATTACGAAAATTCTCGTATATTTGGAGGAGCATTACTCGGAGCCGATCCAGATCGAGGAGCTTGCGAAGCAGGTTTTCTTGTCGCCGTCGCGCCTGACTCACTTATTCAAACATGAGGTCGGCGAGTCGATTATCGAGACGCTGACGAAAATTCGCATTCATCAAGCTGCCAAGTTGTTGACGAGCACGAAACTTCCAATTATTGAAATCGCTTACTCCGTTGGGTTTCATTCCTCGAATTTCTTTTGCCGCAAATTTGCCGGATGCTATGGCGTGAACCCGATGGAATATCGCAAAAATCTCATGTCCTCATAAGTATGTTTGTCAACAGGCTGCGAATAAACGGCACCATCCTTATGAGGACGGTGCCGTTTAGCGTGCTATTCCATCAAATGCCGGTGCAAGAAGATCTCCAGCGCGCGATAGAAGTCCAACTGGTTCTCGATGTTCATGAACCCGTGTCCTTCATTGGCCTTCAGCATGTACGGCACATCGATGTTGTGGTCGCGCAGCGCCTGCACGATCTGATCCGACTCGGCCTGGTTCACCCGCGGATCGTTGGCTCCTTGCACGACGAACAGCGGCGCCTTGATCTGATCGGCGTGGAACAGCGGCGAAACGGCGGTGAGCAGCTCCTCGTCCGCGACCGGATCGCCCATCCGCTCGTGGAACATCGCAACCTGCGAGGCCCAGTAGGGCGGAACGGACTGCAGCAGTGTGAACAGGTTGGAGGGCCCGACATAGTCGACGCCGGCGGCATACACTTCCGGCGTGAAAGCGAGCCCTGCGAGCGTAGCGTAACCGCCGTAAGACGCTCCGTAGATCGCCACTCGCTCCGCATCGACGATGCCTTGTTCTACCAGCCAATTCACGCCATCGGTCAAGTCGTCCTGCATCGCCCTGCCCCACTCTTTGTTGCCGGCGTTCAGGAAAGCCTTGCCGTAGCCGGTCGATCCGCGGAAATTGACTTGTAGCACCGCATAGCCGCGGTTGGCGAGCAGTTGCACTTCCGGGTTATAACCCCAGGAGTCGCGCGCCCACGGTCCTCCGTGCGGATTGACGACGAGCGGCAGATCGGCCGGGTCGGCGCCGTTAGGCAGTGTCAGATAGCCGTGAATTGTCAAGCCGTCGCGCGCCGTGAACGTAACGGGCTTCATCTCGGCCAGCTTGCTCTCGTCCAGCCAAGGGGAAGTGTTGGCCAGCAATTCCAGCTTGTCCGCGGCCGGATCGTAGTTGTAGTAGGCGCCCATCGAGCGGTCGCTGTAGGCGAAGAACATCACCTTGCCCTTGTCGTCTTCGCGCAGAATGCTCACTTCTTTGCCGGGCACCTGGTCCTTCAGCGTATTGTACAGCTTCTCAAAGTCCGAATCGAGGAAGTGATAACGCACCTTATCCGTCTCGTAGATGACGGCCAGCACGCTTCCATCCTTCTGGGACGGGATAAAGCCGGCAATATCGCTCTCTTCGTTCTCGTAGATCGTCTTTACCGTCGTTTTCGCAGCAGGATCGTATTGGAGCAATGCGGTCTTATCCCGGTCGATGTTGGACACGACGTAAAGCTGCTTGTCGTCTTTCGTGAAGCTGACCGGCACGAAGGAATCGCCAAGCTCGGTTGTCAGCAGCGGCTCAAATTCCTCTTCTTCCGTCTCCCTGTACAGCAAAGTAGAGATGTTGCCGTCGCTGGCGGCCGCGATGCGGATCTTGCCCGCATGATCGGTGAGCCAACCGCTGATATTGCCCGGATTTTCGGCGGCCAATTCGGCTTCTCCCGTATGGATGTCGATTCGATAGACGTCGAAGAAGCGCGGGTCGCGCTTGTTCATGGCGATCAGCACGCGGTCCGGGTCTTCCTCCAGCGGATCGATCAGGCCGGCCGTCGTATTCTCGTACGGCGTGAGGTCCGTCGTTCCCGTGCCGTCGACGTTGATGCTGTAAATATGGAAGTTCTCGTCCCCGTCGGTGTCGGAAGCAAAGATGATCTTGTCGTCGCTTGCCCAGATGAATCCCTGGATGCTGCGGTCGACCGCGCGAGTCACTTGTGCTTCGTCTTCCTCTCCGATCGTCTTCACGAAGATGTTCATCCGGTTGTTCCACGGCTGCATGTAAGCCAGCCGTTTGCCGTCGGGGGACACCTGAAAGCCCATCTGTGCGGGCTGCTGGATGAAGTATTCCAGCGGCAAATAACCCGGGGTGCGCAAATCCAACTGTAGCGCACGGTACAGCGATCTGGCGAAATGGGCATGCGTCACGGCTTTCCGGGGCACGAATTCATTGCCTGCGAAGATGAACTGCTGCTTCAGCTTCAGCGCATCCGCTTGGTGAACCTTGTTAATTTGCGCCAGGTCCGCGTATTGTGCCTGAATGTCGTTGTCGTGCCAGCCGAGCGCGCGTGCCAGCAGCGTGGCCATCTGCTCATGCGTAAGCGGAGCTTGCGGATGGTACAATCCTTGGTAACCGTTCACGATGCCCACCTGCTGCAGGGCGGCAATCGCGGGAGCTGCGGCATCGTCCGCGGCAACGTCAAGGAAGAAGGCTGCGGCATCTGCGCCGGAGCCTTCCAACTGCAGCACGCGGCCGAGCACGATCGCCGCTTCGGCTTTCGTCATCGGCGAATCCGGCGAGGACATGCCGTCCGCGACGCCGTCCACGATCCCGAGCTGCTGCAGGACGGCGATCTCTTTCGTGACGGCTGCCGCTTGCGTTTGCGCTTCCGGAGCGCTTCCGCTTGCCGCCGCCGCGCCAGGCACCGCGAGGACCAGTACGAGCGCTAACGCCAGACCGGATCCGCTTAGTCTTCTCAACCAATGTGGCAAAACGATCTCTCCTCTCTTTCCCAACCTACTAACAGGTTACCAAAGAAGAGAGGAGATTGGTAGAAACGCCCGATAAACTTTAGAAGGATTTAAGCGATCTTGTCAGTCGAACCGGATCCGGATCGCTGTTTTGTCGTCGGGTACATCCTAACCTGGCCGAGCCGGAACCAACGGGGTTGTGCCATCAGTGTAGATTTAGGGAACTTTTTGAGACTGTCGATTAATGGGTAACAGCATGCATTCCGCACGAAGCATCGCTCTTTAGCCTAGCCATCCGTCGTAACGGAACACAGAGACGTTATCCGGTGAAGAGGGCTTCGCTCCAGATTGCAACGGAACACAGAGCCGTTATTCCGCGGTTTCACAGTGATTTCTGCAACGTTTGTCGTTGATAAGGTTCCACAGTTCCGTTAGCTTTTCCAAAACCCCCCTTTTCGCCGATTAAGGCTTCTGGGTTCCGTTACGCTGCCTGCACAGGTTGTTTGGCCCGACCCACAATTAATCGACAGTCTCTTTTACTTCATTATTCCATCCGACCTATCGCCGTTTGCCAACTTTTATGAACTTTCCTTCACTATTCCGTCGACCGACCACTGCCTGCCGAAATTGGTGAACCTTTCCTTCGCCGAGGCTTGTGCCGTTTCTTTCCACTTTGCGAAGATTTTCAGATTTAAGAGCCAATTGAACGAAAAAGTTCCGAAGTCCCGGGCCGAACAGCCGGGAACTTCGGAACGGCAAAGCTTGCGGAGCCGGGCTGCCTAGTCGTCTCGGCTCACCTTGGGGAAGAACGACAGCGCCCAGATGGCCGCGACGCCCAAAACGATGTAGACGATCTTCGAGCCGACTTCCGTGGATCCCCCGAAGATCTCGCTGACGACGTCGTACTCGAACAGGCCGACCGACAGCCAGTTCAATCCGCCGAGAATGACGAGAACCAGGGCGATGACATGTAAGGCCTTCATTCGGAATAAAGCCTCCTTCCAGATTGGTCTGAAGCTTCGAAATGCCAAACCAGAAGCCGCTTGCCGCCGAATCTCGTTGCTCCTTACAGATGTATGTAGCGCTACGCGCGGTTATGCCTTCGCATCCTCGCCGCGATTGCCGGAAGGATGCGGACGCCATACCATGCACAGCACCTGAACGACGCCGTGTTCCGCCATCCGCTCGTACGTATCGCTAAGCACGAATCCGGTTTTTTCATATACGCTGATCGCCCTTCTGTTCCACGTTTCCACTTCCAGGTCGATCTCCGCGTCCGGCCTGCGCCTGCGCGCCTCCAGGACGGCCATCCGCACCACATCCCGGCCAAGGCCCAGCCCGCACAGATCCGGCCTTAAGCCGAGCCCGATCCGAATGGCCCGATCCAGCGGGAACAGTTGCACGTAGGCAGCCAATTCTCCGTCATGCACGCTGCGAACGGACAAGTATTGCGCCGCGCGAACGGCCGGGTCGCCGAATTCTCGCGCTTCGCGCTGCATCTTCTCCCACGGCGGCCAGCGGTAACGATCGTAGGGAGGGGGATATTGCCACCCGCTGATCCGGCTTCCGTCTTGTTCCGTCATGGGGCACAATCGAAAATCCACGCATAATCGATCCTTCCGTGATATGATAGGAGAGTTGGCTTTTGGCAGATGATCGGCAGTTCGCGGAAAGGCAGTGATGGATGAATGACCCGGCTTCTCATCTTGAGCAGTCTGGCATATTTAATGGTCGGGATCGCACAGCTCGTCGTCGGCACGGTCATGGAGCCGATGGTCCATGCCTATGGAGTAGGCTATGGAGACGGCGGGCAGCTTGTGATGCACCAATTTCTCGGAGGAATGGCGGGCGTGCTCGGCGCGCCTTGGCTGATCCGGAAGATCGGCAAAAAAAGAATGCTGCTGTCCGCCATCGCTCTGATCGTGGTGATCCAAATGGGTTATTCGCTCACCCCGGCATGGCCGGTTATGCTCGTACTTGCGCCGATCACCGGCATGGGGTTCGGCATGACGGAGGCGACGGTCGCCTCATTCGTAATCGCGGCCGCCGCGGGCAATGCCAACCGGGCGATGAGCCGCATCGAAGTGTTCTTCGGCATCGGCGCCCTGCTCATGCCGTTCGCCGGTTCCTTGCTTATCTCGGCAGGGCTGTGGAAAATGTCCTTCCTGGCGGTCGCCGTCATGGCGGCGGTCACCTGGGCGGCCTGGCTTCTATTGTGGCCGAAAATTCTCGACAAGTCGAGCGGCAGCGACGCGCAAGGCGGCGATCGTCCGCATGCGCCGGCGGCAGGCCTGAGCGGCAAAGCCCGCTTGACGCTGGCTGCGTGCATTCTGTTCTTCCTCGTCTACGTCGGGTTCGAAATGAGCTTCATCCACTATCTGCCTTCGATGATGGTGCAAAATAATGGAATGGCGGAATCGGCAGCATCGCTCTCGATCAGCCTGTACTGGCTGGCCATGACCGTGGGCAGACTTGCGGCGGGACCCGCGGCGGACCGCTTCGGGGGTGCGTCTTATCTGATCGCCATGTGCGGCGCGAACGCGCTCGTCTTTGTGTTGATGATCGGCCTGGACGGCGTATCGACGACATTCGTATTGACCGCATTATCAGGCCTTGCCATGTCCGGCATGTTCTCGATCGCGCTGGTGTTCGCCAATCGTGCCGTGCCCGGTATGACCGAGCGCACGACCAGCCTGCTGATGGCGGCGGGAGGCGTCGGCGGCGCGCTGATGCCGAAGCTGACCGGTTGGTTCCTCGACCGGTATGCGGAGGATGCGACCCGGTGGTTGTTCGCGGGATTCGGGATCGTACTGCTGCTCGTCATGGTGTGGGCGGTTCTCTCGGCGCAAAGGCTTCGAAAGGAATCGCGAATCTTGAAATTACTGGCTGAAAACCATCATTGCTAGCCGTTTTTTTCGATAAATAGAAAAGGACCGCGATTCGGCGTTCGGTCTCGCCGCTTCCGGATGAATCCTGTCAACTACGGGACGAAGGAAGAACCGAATTTGAACTCCAACCTGACCGCTCCGCTGCTCGACCGGGACGGCAACTTCCTGGGGTCATCGGCGTAGGTCTCCTGCTGACGGACTTGCAGAAGCAGGCGGAAGCGTTCGAGATAGAGCACGGTTACGTAGGGTTGATCTTCCAGAACGGTATTGGCCCTGTTATCCGTCCTGGTCATGTTCGTGATCCATAGCTGGGTTGTCCGTCCGCTGAAGCAGTTGGAGGACCGGATGAAGCGGATGGCGGAAGGCGATCTGGAGCAAGTCTTGACGATCCGGACCCGGGATGAATTCGGGCGGTTGTCCGGGCACTTCCACGAAATGACGGGTCACCTGCGGGCCATGTTCCAGTCCGTGTCCAACATAGCCGGCACCGTCGGATCGACCTCGCGGCAGTTGACGGAGCTGATCGAAGAAGTCAAGCAGGGGACGGCGCATGCGGCCCGGCAGATGACGGTCGGTGCGGAAGAAGTTCGCAAGGGCGTTGACACGGTGTCGCAGAGCGGGGAGCTGTTCGCTTCGATTTACACGGAAATCGAGCAAGTGCAGGAGCAAATTACCGAAGTATCGGCGGCGTCAGAGCAGATGTCGGTCAGCTCGCAGCAGGTGGCGGCTACGGTCGAGCAGCTGTCGCAGAGCGTGAGCGAGGCGATGGACAATGCTTCCGGCGTAGCGGCGGCATCCGAAGAGCAGTTGGCTTCGATGGAGGAAATCTCCTCTTCTTCGGAGACGTTGTCGCGCATGGTTCGGGAGCTGCTGAACAAGCTGTCCAAGTTTAAAATATAATCGAGACTGCTTGCGTTCTGAGCAAGAAGGACCGCCGAGGGCCGCGATCGATCGGATCGTGATAGGCCCGGACGGTCTTTTTTGCGTCGGTATGGACCGGTAGAGGACTGCGAAGGGTGAAAAAGCAGGGTTTTTACAAGTCTTTCATCTGTGTCATTGAAGGAAATGGCGGCCGGATCGAACTGGGCAACCCAATCGGTGTTGCCCAACGCAAACTCTATTTGCTCAATCAAATTAAATTGGGAGTATAAACGATAATTGACGGAGTCAAATTGTTTATGCTCAGGGAAAAAACGTTTCTCTGGACCCACATGAGAATGGGGTGATAACATGTTGGAAATGATGCAAATGAAGGAGTAAACGATGGATCAGCTCAAATATGACAATTTAAAGCTCGGAGAAAGAGGAGCTTTCGTTAGTATAATTGCTTATATTTGTTTATCTGCAATTAAATTACTCATTGGAATATATGCGAATTCTGAAGCGTTAAGGGCGGACGGCTTGAACAATGCGACGGATATTGCGGCGTCCATTGCTGTCTTAGTCGGACTGAGACTTTCCCGCAAACCCGCAGATGGCGATCACAGATACGGCCACTGGAAATCGGAAACGATCGCTTCGTTGGTAGCTTCCTTCATCATGATGGCGGTTGGGCTGCAGGTTTTGTATACGGCAATTCAATCCATCTTCCAAGGCAAAGCAGAATCGCCGGATCCAATCGCTGCCTGGACCGGCGCATTGTGTGCGGCAGTTATGTATGTCGTGTATCGGTACAATAAAATGCTGGCTCAGAAAGTAAATAGTCAAGCTGTAATGGCGGCGGCGAAAGATAACTTATCCGATGCGTTGGTCAGTATGGGGACGGTGGTCGGAATCCTGGGATCGCAGTTGAATTTACCGTGGCTGGATCCCGTTACGGCTGTCATTGTCGGTCTCATTATTTGCAAAACGGCTTGGGACATATTTAGAGAGGCGACTCACTATCTTTCCGATGGTTTTGACGAGGCTACCCTTGATCGTTATGCGAATATCGCGACAGGCGTCGAAGGAGTCATGAAAGTTAAGACGATTAAAGCACGGAATTACGGGAGTAATACCGTTATCGATATCACAATTTTCGTGGATGCGGAACTGGAATTTGAACAAGCGCATGGAGTGGCCACGAAAGTAGAGCAGGCATTAAAAGGGATTCCTGACGTATATGAAGTCCATGTTCATTACGAACCGATGGTTGCGGTTGATCATGCTGCGTATGATTAGCGTATGAACAAGCTTTACTTCCTTTGGATTAAAGGAGTTGTTTCATCAGCTTCTTCTGATTTTCAATAAAAAAGGACTTGATATCGTTCCAATCAACAGACTGATGCATGACGGGCCATCCCTCTTCTTCGGCATCATCGAAATAGGAAAGACTCTTTATCATATGGTAATAGTTTATGTTGGCTTCGGGAAATTTTTTCGATAACCTTTCTTGGATTCGGATGTATGCAACGTTCCGATCTCGGCTAGCTGGTTAGCCAAGCTCTCGGGATCGAACAATTCTGGTGTAAACCAGCCGAAGTCGATAGATTGTCTGTGTCCGAGTACCAGGGCCAATGCAGTCCCGCCTGCCAAGTAAGCACTCGGAATCGGTGTCGCTGCCAATATTTTTTTTAGTAGAATGATCCTAGGCTCGTCGAGTATGTTGAGAAACATCTCATTTCATCCTCGCTCAAATTGAAATAGTTTTTCCAGCAATAGGCCGTCTTTTTTGATAATTTACGGCTGCGTTTGACTGTCTCACAAATTTGTGACTCATCGTAGTTCTGCCAAAGCCACTTCAGGGAAACTTCATCTCCCATGTTCAATACTCGCTCAATGATAAAGTGACGGTTTTCCTTGATGTCCAAAGAATGCAAATCTGTATCCCAGAATAGCCTTGTCACTTCGTGCCCAATTCCGTGTAAGTTCGGCAATCGCCTCACCCGGCTTTACTTAGTGTATTTTCTTTATTATACCACATATCCTCGCAAGCTATGTGGATTCAAGGATTATGCCGTGTTGACGATGCGGATTTCCGACGTCATTGACAACTCCCATTTATCGCAGCTATATTATTAACTATACGGTTAGTTAATAACTTGAAATTCTCACAAGGAGGTGAGCCAGTGCCCAAGAAGCTCAACGCCACTCACGAGCGGGACGCCCAAGCCACCCAACAGAAAATTCTCTCCGCCGCGGAAGCTGTGTTCGCCGAAAAAGGCTTCGACGGTGCCAGAGTCGATGAAATCGCCAGAATAGCCGGTGTCAATAAAGCCATGCTTTATTATTACTTTCAGAGCAAGGAGCAGTTGCTTCGGGCTTTAACAGAGAAGCATTTCAAGGAAATGTCCCAGGAAAAGCAGCTTTTTATCGAAACCCTGTCTTCCGATGAGCCAGCTCTGGCGGAACGGATGAGCCAACATATGCTGGAAATGTTCGTCAAGCGCAGGTCTTTCCTGCGGATCATCGCCATCGAAGCGTTAAAAAACAATGATTTCACCCGGGATCTCTTTCGGATTATCGATTCTACGCTCCCCCATTTGAACTCACTGGCCGAAAAGGCGAAGATGAATTCGGAGATGCTGGCCCGGTTAAAAACGAACATCTTCTTTTTCGGATTCGCTCCTGTCCTGTTGTATCTTACCGTCGGAGAGCAATGGGCGAAATACTCGGGGATGGACGAACAGACCTTCCGGCAATCCTTTATCGATGATTTTCGCGATTCGCATATCAGCTCTTTGAAGGAACAGTTTAACTTGGAGCTGCCAAATCAGCCTTAACCAGCCTTGAATTGCTCAGCACGGCCAGACTAAGGCATGCAAGGAAAGGGGGAAGACCGTGAGTAAAATTGCCATCATTTTTGGTGTTACCGTCATTTTATCCTTTTACGGGGGTTCGAATGTCTATATAGGAAGGAAGCTATTCCATGGGCTCAAATGGCTTTTTCCACAAATCAACGGAACGATTTTCGCAGTGATCTATGCATTATTCGCTTTGTCGATGATTATGGCCATTTTACCGCTCCCCGCCGCCATTAAAGGAATAGTGAGTTGGCTTGGTTCCTATTGGATGGGTATCTTCGTCTATCTGCTCATCTTCTTTCTGGTTGCGGATTTGGTTGTCTTGCTCGGCAGTGCAGTGAAGTTCATTCCCCGACCTATTCCGCAAAGTGTTGGCTTTTATGCAAGCTTAGCCGCGTTACTGTTAACGGTCGGTTTTGTTGGTTACGGCATCTATAACGCGACTCAGATTAAGAACGTTTCCTACGATATTCAAATGAAGGAAAAGGTTTTGTCGTCAGGCATGAAAATTGTCCTCATAAGTGATTTGCACCTAGGAGCCGTTAATTCCGAAAAGCGCCTTGAAAGCATCGTGGAAAATATAAATCGTCTTCAGCCTGATATCGTTTGTATAGCCGGCGATCTTTTTAACGATGATTTTAATGCGATACAAGATCCTGAAAAAGCCATTGATTTATTTAAAAGCCTGAAGGCGACATATGGCGTATATGGCAGTCTCGGAAATCATGACGGCGGCAAGACGTTTGACAAGATGATTGATTTCCTTGATCGTAGCGAAATTCAGCTGCTTAATGATGAGTATGTCATGATTGATGATCGGTTGGTTCTGTTCGGACGTGTAGACCCTTCGCCGATTGGCGGTTTTGGTGAAATGAAGAGAAAGGATATTGCAGAAACGATAGCTTCGCTGGATACGAATATGCCTATTGTCGTCATGGATCATACACCCTCAAAGCTCGAACAATACGGCGAAAATGTGGATTTGGTGCTCTCCGGACATACGCACAAAGGGCAAATTTTTCCGGGCAACTTGATCACAAACGCTATATTCGAAGTGGACTATGGACACTACCAAAAGGATGCTTCCAGCCCACACGTGATCGTATCATCAGGTGCAGGTACCTGGGGGATGCCCATGCGGGTCGGGTCGAACAATGAGATTGTGAGCATTTATTTACACTAATTGGGTTAACAAAGGAGTTAGATCTCCAGCCGTGACTGTCGATTGCGCTTGTGCAGTTGAATGGCGAAAAACTCGAATCGGAGCACATGCTTGAACGGGAATTCCCAACCGAAAAATAAAACGCCGCTCCATTCCCCTTGCCAGGAGGACGAGCGGCGCGTGCTTCGCGACCGAATGAATGTTATGCAGTCAGATTAGCAGATTGATGGATTTCATGCAAGGCTTACTAATCCCAACTATACCCTGCGGCTTGCAGCCAGGCTCGCGCAATGATCATGTGACCGGTCTGCGTCGGATGCACCCGGTCCAGCGCGAGTTCCATCGAGTAATGGTGCGTCAAGTAGCGATCGAATGCCTGCTGTACGTCCACGAATAGGGCACCATGACGCAGAGCGACCCGTTTCATCGCTTCGCCGTAGCTGCCCGTCATCTCGCGTATGCGATCGCCGGTGTTTCCTTCAATGAAGAAAGGTGTCATCAGGATGACGCCCTCCACCCCGTGCTGCTTGGCAGAGGCAACCAGCTCATCCAGCGTCTGTTCGTATTCCTCGAGAGAGACGTGCCAGTCGCGCAAGTGACGGCGATTAAAGTGCCGCAAAATGTCGTTGATCCCGATCATGACGGACAGCCAGTCCGGAGTCAGCTCCAATACGTCGGTCTGCCACCGTTGCTTAAGCTCGCGGACGGTGTTCCCGCTGATGCCCATGTTGACGATGCGGACTTCCATTGTCGGATCGGTGGCTTCAAGCAGGGCGTTGATGTGAGAGACGTACCCGCTGCCAAGGGCGTCGCCTTTGCCTTCGCCGACCGGTCTCTCCCGGCCGCAATCGGTAATGGAATCTCCGATCATGACAAGCTTGGAACGTGAGGGAATGATCATGGGTGGAAGTTCCTCCTTCATAATTTAACGCAGGATACCATCTTCGCGCTTCTGTTCTTCGTAATCCTCTACCCGCATTTTGTACAATTTCATCTGCACGGTCAATCCGCCGTCATCATTGCCTTGAATATGAAGCCCATATTCGGGGCCGTAGAACAGCTTCAACCGTTGGTTCAGGTTTTTCAGCCCATAGCTCTCGTTGCCATGCTGGATCGGATCTCCGATCTTCTCGTTGAGTGCCGCAATGTCGCTGTCGCTCATGCCGAACCCGTTATCCTCCATGGCCAACAACATATTGCTCTCGTCGATGGATTTCCCGATGATCCGGATCCGGTTGTCGGTTCCCTCTGTGTTGAAGCCATGCACGAAATAATTTTCAATCAGAATCTGAAATGAATTTCGGATCACCCCATAATTCAGAAGAGGAGATTCGATATCGTACGTGATCCTCACTTTGTCGCCATACCTGGCGCTTAACAGGGCCAAATACTTCTTGCTGAATGCCAGCTCCTCCTTCAGGGTCACGAATGATTTGGCGCCGATAAAACCGCGGAAGATGCTGGCCAGGTCGGCGATCAGCGCTGCCGTGTCTTCATCGCCGCCCGCATAGCTCTTGCTGCGCAGCATTTCCAACGTATTATACAAGAAATGAGGGTTGAAGGTCGCTTGCAACTGGGCCAATTGCGCATCCTTCTGTTTCAGCTCAAAATAATACGCCTTCTTGATGTTATCGTCCAGCGTGGCGCTCATGTCGTTAATATGCCGGGCGATCTCAGGCAGGCCGCCTTGCTTGAAATTCGTAGGCAGCCGGAAATCCAGGCGATTGCCTGCAATGATCTTCAGCCCTTTACGGATGACGGACACTTCCCTGGATACAGAACGGTTCATACCGGTGTGGACCAGCAGCGAAAAGAACATAAACGCAAAGGTAATGGAGAGAATCCAATAGGTATCCTTGTTTGCCGCCTTGAAGATATCTGCCCATGAAGCCGTGTATGCAATGATGGAGGTATTATTTCCCGAGTAATCGGATCGGACGTAAAGCTTGTCGCCTTTAAAGGGAGTGAGGCCTTTTTGAACGCCCGAAGGAGGGAAGATGCTATCGGCGTGATATTCCCCCTTGGAATCGAATAGAAGCTGATCGGCCGACCATATCGAGAAACGAACGGAGGGGACGGAATCCATTTGGAAATTGCTGATTTTCTCGAAAGTATTGAGGTGATAGCCGATCAGAATTTTTCCGCCGCCCATACCGGCGGGTACGCCGCCGCAGATCGCAAAGGTTTTCTCGGTGCCGAATCGGGTGACGATGTCTCTTGCGCCGTAGATTTCCATCTGGGTTGTTTTGGATTTCATGTCAGGCAGATAGGGGAAAGCAGCATCCAGCACTTTGACCGCACTGTCGCTCGTATACTTAATATAATTGTCCGCGCGATTGTCGGAATACAAGGCAATCCAGGCAATTCGGTTATCTCTCACGCTCATTTGTTCCAAAGATTTGGCGAGGGTGAGCTTGTCAACAGGGGTTAAATCATCGGCCTTGGCAACAGTGAAATAGCGATGGAAAATACCGTTATCGGAAGAGGAACCGCTGAATAAAGGCATATACACTTGCCAGTAATTATTAATAATATTTTCATATTCTTGCGTCATGCTCGAATAAGCCATGTCCATCGAAGAGAGGATCTGCGATTTCTTTTCGACGTAGGCGTAATAGCAGGCCGCGGAACTGACCGCAAGCAGCAAGATGGAAAATACGCTTGTCATCAACAGGAACAGCTTGTTCATTTTGTTTTTCGGTTTCATCCCGTATACTGCTCCCGATATTTTTGCGGGGAAACTCCTGTGTATTTCTTGAAGGACGAAATGAAGTAACTGGGATTGGAAAATCCCGTTTTCGCAGCGATATCGTTGATTTTATACGATGTTGAAGTCAACATTTCAATCGCTTTGCCGATCCGGCAGCTGTTCAAATAATGATTGAAGAAAACATGGGTTTCCTTCTTGAACAAGTAGCCGATGTAGGCGGTCGTAACGGTATGGTTGGCGCAAAATTCCTTGATGGACGCCCCTTCCGAGTACCGCTGATGAATATAGTCGATCGCCTTCTGCACGATGGGGCTCAAGCTCGGATAGTCAACGGCAGGCAGGGCCATTCTGGAAGTCAGCAAGCTGGCCGGGCAGATTCTCACGCAGGAGGGGTCGGACTCTGTCGCTTGATTGGACAAGGCGCATGCTTGCTGATAGCTCGCGGGCAGGTCGTCGCTGCCCGATACGACGCTGCCGATGACGACACTGATCTTATCCGTCAGCTCCAGTCTCCGGGCGACGGCTTCGAAGATGTCGCTCAGGTTTTGCGCCAACGGGTCTTGTCCGCCGATGATCAGAACGTATCTCCCGTTGTTATCCCAGACAGCGGAACAATCCAGGCGAGAACGAATCTCCGACATGCACTCTTCGCCGTAGGCGGACAAGGAGGCCGGCTTGGCCTTCTTCGTGATGCATACTGCGCAATAGGCAGATTGGTAAATGTTAATGTCCAGTATACTGGCCCGTTCGCCGAGCTCAACGCCGCTGATGCTGCCGTTCAGCCATCGGCGCAGAATGTTTTCCCGGAAGAGCATCTCCTTGTTCTCCCGGCGGACGTCCATGTTGTCGATAGCGGTCTCGATCGTTTCCGTGATTTCATTCATCTGCACAGGCTTGAGCAAGTAATTCTCCACGCCGAGACGGAGCGCGGAACGGGCATATTCAAACTCGCCGTACGCGGACAGCAGAACGCAATGCGTATCGGGATAGTGGGCTCGGACGTGTTCAAGCAGCGCCAGCCCGTCCATCCGCGGCATCTTGATATCCGTGATCAGCAGATCGACCCGATGCGAGCGAAATACTTCCAAGGCTTGAGCGCCGTCCGCTGCCGTATATACCTCCTCGATTCCGAGGCTGGCCCAAGAGATGCTGGTCTTCATGGAATCGGTTACAGAAATCTCATCGTCGGCCAAAAGCACTGTATACATCAGGCTTCCCTCCTGTACGATTCATACTATCACCACCGAAGAAGGCTGTCTATTCGGAGCGAGCAACGAAACCGTAATTTTCGATATGATGCGAAATTATTATTATATAATCGCCGATTTCAATGGGCTACAATTAAATCACTCGAGTGTAAGGGTTTTCACGTGAGAAGATACACTGAACCAACAAACAGCTTGCCGGCCAGAATGGAGAGTAACATGGAAGCAAACCTGCCTGTGCGAAAACAAAAACGATGGAACGACTTTAAACTGTTTCTATATGTATTACCCGCTATTATCATCATCTTTTTATTCAACTACTTGCCGCTCTGGGGCTGGTCGTTCGCCTTTTTCCAATATAAGCCCGGAAGAGCTTTACTGGATTCGCAATTCGTTGGCTGGGATAATTTCAAAGTGTTGTTCGGGAATGTTGTTATGAGGAATAACTTGTTCCGTGTACTGGGCAATACTTTTGGCATCCATATGTTAGGGTATCTGTTCGCACCGCTTCCGATGTTGTTCGCCATATTCCTTAATGAGGTCAGAAGCACCCGGTTCAAGAAGTTCGTTCAAACGATGACTACGCTGCCCCATTTCATCAGTTGGGTCATCCTGTTCTCTCTCGCCACCAGCCTGTTTGGTTCGACTGGCTTGATCAATATTCTGTTTAAGGAAATGGGCGCGGAGAGCCAGGTGATCACCATGTTAACGACGGATAAGCATGTGTGGATCACGCAAGTGTTCCTGCAAAATTGGAAAAACTTAGGTTGGAGCGCCATCATTTACTTCGCGGCGATCGCGGGCATCGACCAGCAGCTCTACGAGTCCGCGATGGTGGACGGAGCAGGCAGATGGAGACGCATCTGGCACATTACGATTCCGCTCTTGATGCCGACGTTCTTCGTGCTCCTGGTGCTCAGCATCGGCAATTTCCTGAATACGGGCGTCGATCAATACCTGGCTTTCGGCAATGCATTGAACAAGCAATACATCGAAGTATTGGACTTGTACGTATACAACTTGGGCGTAGGTTCGGGCCAGATCTCGTTCTCGGTAGCCGTAGGCGTCATGAAATCCCTGGTTGCGTTCGTTCTGTTCTACATTGCCAATACGATCAGCAAGAGGGTCCGGGGAGAAAGCGTATTTTAACAAGTAAAGCGTGCAACGAGGAGAGAGCCGCGTGACAAATAGATCCGCAATTTATAACAAGAATAAAGGGACCTGGGAGGATAAAAGTTTTCATCTCGTCGTGTATTTGATTTTTGGAGCTTTTACCCTCCTGTGTGCCTATCCGTTTTATTATCTGCTCATCGGCACCCTCAGCAACACCCAGCTCGTAGACATGGGCAAAGTCATCCTGTGGCCGGTGGATATTCACCTCAACAATTACGTCGAAATTTTCAAAGTGCAAAATTTAGGCACGACGGCGTTTGTCTCCGTGCTCAGGACGGTGGCGGGTACCGGAACCAGCATATTGGCAACCGCGTATATGGCATACTTCTTCACCAAAGAAAACATGTGGGCCCGAAAGTTCTGGTACCGATTTACCGTGGTCACCATGTATTTCTCGGCCGGCCTCATCCCGGGATATCTCAATATCAAGATGTTGGGGCTAATGAATAACTTCTGGGTGTACATCATTCCGGCCCTCATCTCCGTATTCAACATGATCCTGGTGAAGACATCGATCGAAGCGATGCCGGCTGAGCTGGAAGAATCCGCTCATCTGGACGGCGCGGGGTACATGCGACGGTTCGTGCAAATCGTGCTGCCTCTGCAAAAACCTATATTGGCGACGATTGCGCTGTTCACGGCGGTTACGCATTGGAACGATTTCTTTACCACAATGCTTTATATTACGGATACGAAACTGTACACCTTGCAATTCCTGCTGTACGAGCTGTTGAATCATATACAGACAGCATCCCAGCAGATCGAATATGAATCAAGCAACCAGTTGGCTGCCAATGCCATCACTCCTACGGGGATTCGCCTCACCTTAACCGCCGTTGTCACCATTCCCATCCTCGTGGTTTATCCGTTCATCCAAAGGTTCTTCGTACAGGGGATCATGGTCGGAGCGGTTAAAGGATGAGGAGTCGAAACTTTGTAAGGGAGGTGGTGTTCTCTCGGGATGGACATATTTCGCAAGATCCGCAAGAATGAACTGAATCGGGGAAAAAGGAGAAACGGTTGGAAATGAAAAATTACCGGAAAATGCTCACATTCGCAATCGCTTTAACGATGTTGCTCTCGATTATCGCTTGCAGCAGCAAGTCGCCGAACAATGCATCGGAGTCTTTTTCGGCGGCGCCCTCACAGGCGGCCTCGCAGCCAGCGGGCACAACGTCTGCTCCTGGGGAAACAACAACGATTACGCTGTACCCGATGAATGCCAATTTGCAGAGCGGATTGGTCAAAGGCTATCGCGGCGATTTATTTGCCAAACATGGATTCGCACTGGACGTATGGGCCTATTCCGATGAGAAGACCAATGCGATCCTCGCCAGCGGCGGACTTCCTGACGTCATGTATGTTAAGAAAGACAATCTGAAAGTCATGATTGAGAGCGGTATGGTTCTAAACCTGGATGACTATTTAGACAAAATGCCGAAGATAGCCGGCAACGAGACTTTGCAAACGGCATTGAATTATGTGCGCAAATTTCAAAGCGCCGACACGGGCAAACTGTATGCCATCCCTACTATTGTAGGTACGAAAACCTTGAACTTTGATGTCACGAAGAACATGACTGTGGTCAACTGGCAGTACTATCAAGGCATTGGCGCACCGGCGTTCAAGGATCAGTGGGAATTGATCGATGTCATGAAACAAATGATGGCTGCTTACCCCAAGGGCGAAGACGGTATCGCCAATTTCGGCACTTACCTCAACTCGGGTTCCGACACGAATTACTGGGCGAACATTACGCAATATTTGAAATGGTTTGGCTATGAGCCGACGAATCTTTATTATTTGCTGGAAACCGATATGGTGAATGGGAAATACGATTCCATCCTTAGCAAAGACAGCAAGTATTATGAAGGCTTGAAATGGTATAATACCGTTTATCGCGAAGGTCTGATGGATCCCGATAGCATGATTACGGACCGTCCTACACAGAAAGCCAAAGTGGATAATAAACATGCCATGGTTACAAGTGGAACCTTGCAGGGATACGCCGGCTACCAGCCGATGTATATGCCCAATCAAAAGCTTTATCAGGAAAGCTGGAATTCCATTTATGGCTCTGACTATTTGTTAGTGATCAACGCCAAGAGTAAAAATGTCGATGCCGCGCTGAAATTTATCGATATGCTGGCCGATCCTGATGCCTTGCTGGAGATGTGGGGCGGACCGGAAGGCGATATCTGGTACGTGAAAGACGGAGCGGCCTATGTCAAGGATGAGGCTGTCGATCAATATTTCAATGACGGAAAGTATGCTTTATCCGATGGTCAGGTGATCGATTTGTGGAATACCAATTGGGTAATTGATGACACGAGTTATTCTTCGTCCTATAAGGGGCCGGACGGTGAGCCCAGAGGGGATCGACTTGACTACTGGAAGGAATTCATGGACAGAAAGCATAATACGGATCAAAATAATGAATGGCGCAAAATGACCGGGTTTGAATCTTTTGTAGACCAAGTGAAATCAAACAATGCTTATACCCTTAACAGCGACTTGGATTTCGTGGCAAACTTCGCATCCATCCCGGATGATGTCATGAAGCTGACGCTGGACAGCATCAAAGACGTTGTGGTCAATGCCAGTTGGAAAATGGTCTATGCCAAAACAGATGCGGACTTCGATGCAGCTTGGGAGAAGATGGTGAAGGATGCCAATGATTTGGGAGCACAGAAGATCATGGATTGGCGTTTGGCAGATTTGGAGAAGGCGAAAGAAATTCGGGATTCCCTGTCCAAATAAGTGAAATGATCCTGAAGGATTCCAGCTTGCAGTAAGGATCCTTCAGGATTTATTTGTAGTTCGGCGAAGGAGGATTTATTCCATATGGCGCATTCGAATGCCAACGCATCTTTTCCGATCCCTGTTCTAAGAGGGGACTATCCCGATCCGTCCATTGTTCGCGTAGGCGAGAATTATTATATGACGCATTCTTCTTTCATGTATGCGCCCGGGCTGCAAATCTGGCATTCCCGCAATTTGATCAATTGGTCCCCTCTCTGTTATGCTCTGAAAGTCTACATGGGGGATGTATGGGCGCCGGACTTGGTATATGTGAACGGTCTTTATTATATTTATTTTCCGGCGAACGGAACGAATTATGTGATCTATGCGGAGAAAGCGGAAGGCCCTTGGAGCGATCCGATCGATCTGCAGGTCGACGGAATTGATCCCGGGCATTTGCTGGGTAAAGATGGCCAGAGATACTTGTATGTGAACTTCGGCAGAGCGGCGACTTTGGCCCCCGACGGTCTGTCCGTTACCGGAGACTTGCGTACGGTTTACGAAGGATGGCCGATCCCGCAGGATTGGGCTACGGAAGGGATGGCTCTGGAGTCTCCCAAGTTGTTAATTCGAGGTGAATATTATTATTTGATTTGTGCACAAGGAGGTACGGCCGGTCCGGCGACGAGCCATATGGCGGTTGCAGCCAGAAGCAACAATCCGCTGGGGCCATGGGAGAATTCTCCCTATAATCCGCTTGTGCATACTTGGTCGAGGGAGGAGCGTTGGTGGTCCAAGGGCCACGGAACGCTGGTCGATGCGTCTGATGGACAATGGTACTTCGTCTATCATGCTTACGAGAAGGATTATTATACCTTAGGCAGGCAAACCTTGCTGGATCCTATCGAATGGACAGAGGACGAATGGCCCGTTATCTCGCCGAACACGGTTAGGGAGGCGGGGTGGGCCGAAGGCTCTGCTCCGAATCTTTCCGACGATTTCCGAGGTGCAGAGCTTGGCTGGCAGTGGCGGTTCTACAGGGAACTGAATCCTGAACGCTATCAGGTAGGCGGCGGTGTCTTAAGGCTGAAGGCGCAAGGAAATTCTTTATCGGATTCAGCCCCGCTTGTCGTCATTCCTCCGGATCATGCCTATGAAGCCGAGGTTCAGATCAAGATCGGACCTGGAGCGGAAACGGGACTGATTCTTTTCTACAACGACCGCTGCTACGCGGGTATCGGCTTTACCGAGCATGAGATTTTTCGATTGCGGCGAGGCGCCAAAAGTTATCCGATAGAGGGCCAGGGTTGCCTGCTTCATTTGAAGCTATACAATGACTGCCATACGGTAACAATGTTCTACAGTACGGACGGTATGCATTGGAATCGATTTCCCGCAGCGCTCGAAGTATCCGGCTATCATCACAATAGCTTTGGCGAGTTTATAAGTCTCCGGCTTGGCATCTATGCAGCAGGGCGAGGCGAGGCTGAGTTCTCCGAGTTTCGATACCGTTCCGTCCAAACTGTAAAATCGTACATACTCCCTCTTGGACAGCTTGATGGGCATCTGCCAGAAAGGTGAAGAAGAATGAGAAACCTGTTTGTCATAGGGGACAGCATCTCGATCCAATATGGTCCGTACTTGAAGAAGATGGTCGAACATCGATTTCATTATGATCGCAAGCGGGGAGAGGAGGAGGCGCTTGCCGACCTGGACCAGCCCGTCGGCGCCAATGGCGGGGATAGCGGGATGGTGCTGAAATATTTGAAAAACGAGCAGGCTAAAGGCGTACACTATGATCTGCTGCTGATCAATTGCGGTCTTCACGATGTCAAGACGGATCCGCATACAGGCAAGAAGCAAGTCGCATTACATCAATATCGGGACAATCTGGAAGAGATCGTTCGCATTGCCGATGAATGCTCGCAAGCTATGATCTGGATTCGGACGACGGACGCGGTGGAAGATATCCATAACCATCCATGGTCGACGTTTCTCCGTTTTCATGAAGACGTAGCCGCCTATAACGCCGCAGCTGATGCCATCATGGGCGTGCATGGTGTTCCTATTCTCGATCTTCATACGTTTACCCGAAACTTCGGTCCAAGCGCGTTTTGCGATCACGTGCACTATACGGAAGATGTCAAGCGATTGCAGGCAGCTTATATAGCCGGGTATTTGGAGCACTGGCGATGATTACTTCGTCACGCTGGATAGCGCGAAAGTCGGTCTATAGAAGGTTAAAGTAATATTTGCTAATTTGTAAGGGTTTTCAAAAAGCGGAACGACGATTTCAATAGCCAGACGGAGGGAAGCGCTCCATCCGGGTGGACCATCAGCAGCAGCGGCGGATCGGTGAAGATCGCCAATAAGCCGGGCGCACTGGACAAGAGCCTGCGGATTGATCGAACATCCAGTTCCTCCGGGGAGTCTTATGCAGTGAAGTCCTTCACCCCGCTGAGCGGTACGGTGAAGTTGGAAACGAGAGTCCGCTATGATGAGGATGGTCCGTGGTTTGCCGCGCCCTATGTGTACGACAGCGCGGGGAACGCCGCCGTTAGCGTGGCCTTCGACGAATCCAACGACATCGTGTACAAGGATTCAAGCGGCAACTGGACGACCTTGCAGTCTTTCACGTCCAGAACTTGGTTCCATATCAAGATGGAGATCAACACCGTTACCGATACCTATGATCTCTATATTAACGGTATCAAGAAGCTAAGCCAGGAGCCGCTGGCAACGCCGGTGTCCGATATTGCCAAGGTGAAGTTTTATACCGAGGATGCTCCGGGAGCGGCGAATATCTCGATTCCGATGCGAACGGCGTAGTCATACTCGCTGCCGACTCGCATTATAATGACCAGGACTGGGTAGTTTCCCAAGATACGTCCGGCGACTGGACGATCAAGAATGTGAAATCCGGACGGTATTATCTCGATACCGAGGCCGCCAATAATAGCGTGATCTGGAATGCGGGTTCCATCACGGTCTGGATCTTTGAGCTGCAGTAACTCTAAATTTGGGTGATTGGATTAGGACAGGTCAGTACATCTTCCTGTATTGATTGGGACTCATATGCTCGTGCTTCTTGAAGACGGTGCAGAAATAGTTGGCGTCCTCGAATCCGGCCATCCGGGCGATATCCTTGATCGGCATTTGCGGGTGGTGCAGCAGCAGATCCTTGCTCTTCTTGATGCGGACGGAATGGATGTATTGAAAAATTCTCAGATTCGTTGCTTTCTTGAATAGCGTGCACAGGTACTGCGGCGTAATTCCCGTAACTTCGGCCAGCGCTTCCAGCGTGAGGGGGTGGCCGAAGTTACGGTCTATATAATCGAATAGCGGCTTGAGTCTGAAATGAAGGCTGGTGACGCTATTGTCGGGATTTGCGGAAGCGTACCGTACCATGTCCGTGAGCAGGGAGTATACGATGCTGGAGCAATGGAGGCTTGATGCGGGGCCGTCAGACGGCTCGATGTCGATCAGGCTTTGTATCTTCGCGACAAACAGATCAGGCCGGGACACATGAAGAACGCCGGAGGCTTTGATTCCCGCAATTTGCGTTAAGAAACGCTCCACCTGACCGCCGTCGAATACGACCCAATCCACGATCCAGGAAGGGCTGATGGCATAATACTCGTGAGGCGCCCCTTTGAAGAGCAGCATCGCCATTCCTTCTTTGACCCGGTACGTCTTTCCTTCCGTTAGCAACTCCCCCTCTCCTTGAACGCATTGAATCCATTGGAACAAATACCCGTTCGGGCGAACGATATGCTCCTGGTCCCAATTCGAGCCTGCATCGACAAGATAGTAAGGAAGTTCTTTATCCGATTCCGTAATGACGGGAATGCGTCTTTTATACATGGGATCACCTTAATATATTCGAGTTATGATGAATATCATTAGATTGTTCAGTGTGTTGGCGGCATCTACAATGTAATTATAACAAAGTTTATTCGAAAGGGCGTCCGCATAATGAGTCGCACGGAGATCAATTTAATGAACGGATGGGAATTCACATTGAAGGAGCCCGAAGATCGTCATTTCGAGCCGGTTCATCTGCCTCACGATTGGGCCATCCGCGCCCCGATCAACCGCAACATGAAGCAAGCGGAGGCGCAAGGCTTCAGGGATCGATGGGGAATCGGCTGGTATCGAAGAAAGCTGACATTGCAGGAGAAGAAAGAGGGGTACGTCTACAAGCTGCAGTTTGACGGTGTGTACGAGAACAGCACCGTGTGGGTGAACGCCCGGGAAGCAGGCGGGCGCAAATACGGCTATTCCCGATTCACGCTGGATATTACGGATTACATCCATGAGGGAGATAACGCGATCCTGGTCAGGGTGGACAACACCGCATTTCCGGCTGACCGATGGTACTCGGGGGCGGGTATCTATCGGACCGTAAAGCTGCTCGAGCTGCACCGCCGGCACCTCGATCCGGAAGAAATTCAAGTCACATCGGAAATACAAGGGAGTTCCGGTATCGTGACTATCCGCACAGGGGTCGCCGCTCCCGTTACCGCGTGCATAACGGATACCGATGAACAGACGCATATCACAGGCGAATCCTCCGCGGACGGAACCATTCACGTCGAAATTCCGAACGTCAAGCTGTGGAGTCCTGAACAGCCGCATCTCTATTCCGTGGAACTCACACGGTACGAGGGGGACGAAGCCGTCGATAAGGTACGGTTGCGGATTGGTGTCCGCGAGATCCGAATGATCGCCGGCCAAGGAATGTATCTGAACGGCAAGCTGACGAAGATCAAAGGATTATGTATCCACCAGGATGCAGGCAGTCTCGGGATCGCGGTCACGCCTCAGATTTGGAAGGATCGCCTGATCCGCTTCAAAGCGATGGGCTGCAACGCCATTCGCACGGCCCACCACATTCCCGCATCGGAGCTGTTGGACCTGTGCGACGAGTTGGGGCTGCTGGTATATGAAGAGCCGTTCGACAAATGGACGAGCGGTTCGTACCGAAGATATTTCGAGACGGAATGGCAGGCGGACCTGGCGTGCATGGTGAAGCGGGATCGCAACCATCCGTGCATCTTCATGTGGGGCGTCGGCAACGAGGTGGAGCATCAAGGGCAGACGTCGATGCTGGGCATCTTGAAGATGCTGAAACAGCACTTGCTGACATTGGACGACACGCGGCCGATCACTTATGCGATGAACCCCCATTTCAAATATGAGAGCGAAGTGGACTTGTCCAGGATCGAGGATATTCAACAATTCGTCGACGAAGTCAGCGAGACGGAAATTTACGATCTGGATGAAAGGGTGGAGCGGATCCGCAGAATTGCCGAGATTGTGGACGTAGTCAGCTGCAACTATCAGGAGCAATGGTATCCGGCTATCCACGCGGCCATTCCGGACAAGCTGATCCTGGGAACGGAGACGTACCAGTACTTCCGGGGGCACCCGGATCAACTGCAAAATTTCAGCGAGGAAGTTCCGTGGATGGACGTGGAGAAGCATGACTATGTCATCGGCGGCATGCTCTGGACCGGCATCGATTACCTGGGCGAATCGATGGGGTATCCGGCCAAAGGATGGGCGGGCTCCTTGATGTCGACGAACAACGAGCGCAAGCCGCTGTCTTATCTGTACGAGAGCTATTGGTCGGAGAAACCGATGGCGTACTTGGCCGTATTGGATTATTCCCTGCAGGATGAAGGGGTCAAGGAACATTGGGATGCGCCCCGATACGCAAGCCATTGGAGCTTTCCGCAATTCAACAGGACCGTCATTCCCTATATGATCGCAACGAATTGCGAGGAAGTGACTGTCGAGCTGAACGGCAAGCAGTTTCATGCGAACCGCCCCTCCTCCTGTCCGAATCGGATGATCACGGGCTATCTGCCTTATTTACCGGGTACGATTACGGTTAAAGGTTGGATAGACGGACAAGAGGCGTGCAGCTATACGCTGCAAACAACCGCGCACGCGGTGAAGCTGGGCTTTGACGAGGAAGAGATCCGGCTGGACGCCGCGAACATGGAAGGCAGCCAGAAGCTGTTCACGGTGCGGGCGATCGACGCGGATGGAACGCCCGTATTCCGCGACAGCTCCAAAGTCGTCTTCCGCGCGGACGGACCGGCGGAGATCGTCGGTGTAGATAACGGGGACCTCTGCTCCAGCGAGTCGTATGACAATCCCTGGATGCACATGTACCGGGGATGCGTCAGCACGGTCCTCCGATTCATGGGGGAACCGGGGCGCGTCGTGCTGTCCGCACACTCTGAAGGCATGCACCCGGCCCGGCTTGTGATTCATGTTGAACCGTCAAGCCGGGAGTAAGCGGATTGAAATAGCTATGCCGACAGACAGGGACCGCCTCGGAGCGGTCCCTGTGTCTTGCGGAAAGATGTCTTCAGTGCGCCGTCTGCTTCAACTTGTGCAGTTCTTCGAGCGACAAGCCTGTCACCTTGGAGACCAGTGCCGGATCCAGGTTCTCCTTCATCATCTTGATTGCGATATCGGCCTTTTCTTCTTGTCTTCCTTCTTGCCTGCCCTTCTTCTCCCACGAAGTGATCCACTCCATCATGCGAACCTCCTTCTTCAGCGGTGATTTATCGATTTCAAGTTGCAACTGCTCCTCTTCCTGAGGCTTTAACGGCAAATAGGTTTCGAAAAATACGGTCAACAATTCCATTCGTGCCGGGTCCAGTCGCAGTCGCGTCATCATATGCAGAAATTCGAGTTTGACTTGTACGCGCTCCCTTCTATTATATCCTAAACTGCTCAACAGCGCAGCGGCAACAGGGTTATCGCCCCGAATGAAGTCGCGCCAATTGCGCTTGCGCAGTTGAATGGCGAAAAATTCGAATCGGAGCACCTTCCTGAACGGGAATTCCCAGCCGAATTGTTCCGGTTCGGTCTTCTTGCGTTTGCTGCTGAACACCGCAATCGGAACGATTCGTTTTCGATAGATCTCATAAAGTCGGCTCGTATAGATGAACATTCGGCCTGCAAACTCGGGGTCCGGATAAGCTTGCGGCTCCAAATGCACCAGAATGACCGCTTCTTCTCCCTTCAACTTCGTTTCGATCAACAGGTCCAGTCTTCGTGATTTTGAACCTTGAATGTCGACCACCACTTCCTCCGACAGAAATTTGACGAACCTGAAGTCGATCGCATGCGCCAACTCAGGGAAGAACAATTCGATGAATTCCTTGAAAAACGTACGCAGCAGCGTCTTGTACAGTCGATCGTGATCGATTCTGCTCATGTAAACCAGCCCTCGTCCCATAACGGAAAAATAAAACGCCGCTCTATCCCCCTGCCAGGGAGACGAGCGGCGCGTGCTTCGCGACCGAATGAATTATGAATTCAATGTAGCAAAATAATAGGAAATTTGCAAGGAACTGCGGACACTCGGCAGGGCAATCGCTTACGGATTTTAACGGTAGCTGAACAACCTTCAGGGGTCTGGCGCACAGATTTTGAAATACAGTCGGTGGCAGCAGCCGTGCAAATGGCTCTAGCAGCATCGTATCAATGATGTTGACGAAGCCCGCTAGCCCTGCGGCAGTGCTGCTCATTCGGTCACTTACGGATTAGAAATTATTGCGTTTAAGCAACAATTCTCCTCCTCGGCTACAAGGGACCGCCGAATTATTGCATTCGAGCAACAATTCAGCCGATTTTCTGCCGTACCCCCACTACTCGCTTGATTTATTGCTCGAACGCAATAAAAATAGTCATCCCGCTCGTGAAGCGAGACTTTTATTGCTCCAAAGCAACAACTATAGATTGCGCATCATTCAGGCAGTGGCGGCAGATGGCGAAGGCATTTATTTCGTAAGCGATTGCCCTGGGACACTCGGCCTATGTTCCCTTCAACCATGAGCCTTATCCGCCGTCGGCAGCGCCTGCTGACGCTTGCGATATTGCAAAGGCGAGCAGCCGTTCATCCGCTTGAACAACTTGTGAAAATGCGCCACAGGTCCGATGCCGGCCTGCTCGGAGACCTCGATCATCTTCAGGCTCGTCTCCCGCAGCAGCCGCTGCGCCTCTCGTATGCGGACATGCTGCACATATTCCGCGAAGCCGAATCCCGTACACTGTCTGAACTTGCGGCTTAAGTAATAGGGACTGAAGTAGAATCGCTCCGCTACGCGCTTGAGCGACAGTTCCTCCCGGAAGTGCGTCCCCACGTAGGCGGCGACTTCGGACATCGTCCGATGCAGGGGAGACGGCAGGCCGCCCGAATCGGGCGCTTCCGCCTGGGCGCGGAACACCATCAGCAGCAGTTGACGCAACAGCGCTTCCAGCATCGCATCGCGTCCCACGGTTGACTTTTTCGCTTCATCTATTAGCTCCAGCGCGAGCGCTTCTCCTCTGTACTGCTGCATCGGCGGCAAGACTGTCACCCCGCTGCAGCCTTGAAGCGGAATTCCGGCGAGCACCGGTTCGGCAAAATTGATCACAACCCGCTCATGGTCCGGTATGCCTGTATCGACCGTGCGGTGCAACTCGTCCTTGTCGACAAATACGAAGCTTCCGGACTTGACCCGGAAGGTCCGATCCCGGATGAAAAAATCGCGTTCTCCCGCGAGAAGATAATACAACTCATAGTCGTCATGGGCATGATGAGCGGTCATCGTGTAAGAACCGGTGCGCTTCAGGTGATCGATCTGAATGGTGCGGGAAGAATTATGGAAAACGCTCATGCGACGGCCTCCATGCGAATGCGCAAGAATGGCAACTTTCCTGGCAATATGAACGATTATTATGGTCGATTATACGCTTTTTTTGCCTTATAGTAAAAGAGATAGCCTCAGAATGACAATCGCAACGATCGATAATGTAAGGGTAGCAATGAGCGCTGAAATTTACGGAAGAGGTGTCCAACGTGAGCGAATGGGAGCGCATGAAGCGCCAGTTCGTCGATCCGCCCGCCGAATTTACCCCAATGCCGTTTTGGTTCTGGAACGACGAGCTGTCGCGGGAGGAGATCATTCGGCAGATTCACGATTTCCATGCGCATGAAGTGGACGGGTTCGTCCTTCATCCGCGGATGGGGCTGCCGCGTGCCATGCCTTATTTGTCGGATCCGTACTTTGAAATGGTCGAAGCGGCAGTGGCCGAGGCGGCCAAGCTGAGCATGCGCGTTATCCTGTACGACGAGGGCATGTACCCGTCCGGCTCCGCTTGCGGGAAGGTCGTGGAGCGGAATCCCGAATTCGCGAGCAGGGGACTGCGGATGGAAGAGCATCCGTGTGCTGCGGACGGCGGCGATGGAACGTTGCGGATCCCGATTGCGCTGTCGCCGGGAGAATCGCTTGTGTCGGCGCTGGCGGTGCGCAAGCTGTCCGATACGGCAATCGAGGCGGCAAGCGCGCTTGTGCTCGAATCGGTGAATGGCGATGTGAGCTTCACACCGCCGGACGCAGACGATTGGTCGTTGCTGCTGATTGTCGACACCTATTCGCGCGGCACGATCCGCGGCGTTCATCCCGGGCAGGACGACGGGGAGCCGGATGCGCCGCTTGCCGCCGACCTGCTGAACCCGGAAGCGGTGCAGGCGTTCATCGACTTGACGCATGAGGCGTACTATCGGAAGCTGAGCGGCTACTTCGGCACGACGGTGCTCGCGATGTTCACGGACGAGCCGGACTTGCTGGGCCGCGGTCATGCGGCCGGGTTGAAGCCGTGGACGCGCGGCTTCATGGGCGAATTTCTCGCCGGCGGCGGCCGGGAGCAGGATTTGCCGCTGCTTTGGTTCGATGTCGTGGATGCGCCGACAGCGCACGTTCGCGACACTTACGAGGCGGCGGTCCGCAGCCGGCTGTCGCGCACCTATTACAAGCCGCTGGCCGACTGGTGCGAGGAGCACGGCATCGGGCTGACCGGCCACCCGGCCGGCAGCGACGACATCGGACTGCTGGAGCATTTTCACATTCCCGGCCAAGACGTCGTATGGCGATATATCGCGCCGGAGGACGGCAAGTCGTTGACCGGCGTGCACAGCACGATGGGCAAATGCTCGTCGGACGCCGCCCGTCATCGCGGCAGAAGACGGAATTTGAACGAGTGCTTCGGCGTATGCGGGATCGACCACGGATGGATGCTGTCGGCGGACAATATGAAATGGTACCTGGACTGGCTGTTCGTCCGCGGCGTCAATTTGATCTCGCCGCATGCGTTCTATTATTCCATCCGCGGGGAGCGCCGGGACGAGCGGCCGCCGGATGTCGGGCCGAATAATATCTGGTGGCCGGAATACGGCCGGTTCTCGCGGTACATCAAGCGGATGAGCTGGCTCATGACCGACAGCGCGAACAGTGCGGAAGCAGCTGTCCTGGCAAGGGCCGACGATCTGCCGTGGCGAATCGTCAAGCCGCTGTATGAGCGCCAAGTCGAGTTCAATTACCTGGAAGAAGCCCTGCTGGGTGATGCTTGTTCATGTAAAGAAGGTGTGTTGGAAATTGCCGGATACCGCTACTCGGCGATTCTGATCGAGAACGGAGAGCGGTTGAATGCGTCAAGCTGGCGCCGCCTCGAGGAATTCTCAGGGCAAGGCGGCCTGGTCGTCGAGTTGACCGAAGCAGGGGCAGAGGCAGCGACGGCCGACATCGGACAAGCTCGTTTCGACCGTGCGGAGAACGTAGCGGTGGCGCTGGCGGGCATCTATGGCAGAGATCATGCGTTCGAGCCTCGTTCGGATGCTCTGCGGATCAGCCGCGTGGCGAAGAACGGCATACTGTTCTATGTGATCGTGAATGAAGGAGAAGCCGGGTACGAGGGTGCCATGCATATGAAGCAGGCGGGACGCGCGGAGTATTGGCGCCCGTGGACTGGAGAGTGCAAGGCAGCGGACGTCGATCGGACCGGGGACGGACAGAGCGTCGCCATTCGGATCGAGCGCCGGGAATGCCTGATCGTGGCCGTCGATCCGAGCGATGTCGGCGCCGACGTCGGCAGGGTGCAGGCGAGCCCGGCGCGGACGAAGACGGCGGTCACGGCGGAGCTGTCGGAAGGCTGGCGAATCGTAGATGTCCCGCGGACGGGAGGTCTGCAAGCGGACAACTCGCAGTGGGATGGTCTGCAAGCGGACGGGCCCCAGGCGGGCCGCTCGCAGAAAAGCGAACTGCCGCTGCCTGCGTTAACCTCGTGGACGGATTGGCCGGACATGGCGTGCTATTCGGGGACGGTAACCTACGAGAACAGTTTCCGCCTTGACGACCCTGCCCGGTGGACGGGCATCCGGCTGGATCTGGGCGAAGCGCATGAGCTCGTTCGGCTTTGGGTGAACGGCCGGGAGGCGGGCGTCCGGATGTGGAGCCCGTATGTGTTCGACTTGGGATCGGAGCTGCGGCAGGGAACGAACCTGCTGCGCGTATCGGTCACGAACAGCTTGGCGAACCGCTACGACGGCAAGCCGTGGCCGTCCGGGCTGATCGGGCCCGTGCGGCTGTTAATGCAATCGGAGCAGGAATAATTAATCGGGGCCAGGCAGGACGCTTAAAGGATGTTTGCAGCAAGCCCGTTGCTTCTGCTGTGCTGCGTTTCACCGGTGCTCCCTACGGCCAATAATTCCATCCGTGCCGGGTCCAGTCGCAGTCGGGTCATCATATGCAGAAATTCAAGTTTAACCTGTACGCGGGTGTCCTATTAATCGAGCATACGAAATTCCCGCTACAGAGGGAGAATTATCGCCACAACTCCGCCTGAGGTGCGTTGGATCGGTAGAATTAAGGCGATTTTCGCCACAGCTCCGCCCGGAATGCGGTTGGTCTGCTGAAATTAAGGCGATTTTCGCCACAACTCCACCCGGAATGCGGTTGGTTTGCTGGAATTAAGGCGATTTTCGCCACAACTCCGCCCGGGACTATCTCGTAAGCGATTGCCCTGAAATCTGGCCCAAGGGAACTCTTGTTGGATCAGCGAATATTACCGTCCTTGGCGCCAAGCTTGGCGATCAGCTTGTCGCCCTCGACGTCCAGGTTCGGCAGCAGGCGGTCCAGCCAGCGCGGCAGCCGCCATGCGCTGTCGCCGAAGATCGCCATGACGGCCGGGACGAGCGCCATGCGGACGATGAAGGCGTCGATCAGGATGCCGATGGCCAGCGCGAACCCGATCTGCTTGATCATGATATCGTGGGTGAAGATGAACCCGGCGAATACGGATACCATGATGACGGCGGCCGCCACGACGACGCGGCTGGCCTGTTCATAGCCGTGAACGATGCTGGTCTTCCCGTGGTGTCCATGGACATAAGACTCACGCATGGAACAGACGAGGAACACCTGATAATCCATCGCCAGCCCGTACAGAATGCCCGTTACCAGGATCGGCATGAAGCTGAGCAAGGGACCGCCGGTGTCGAAGCCGAACAACGAGTGGCCCCAGCCCCATTGGAACACGGCTGTCGTAATTCCGAACGTGGCGAGAATGCTGAGCAGGAAGCCGACCGTCGCCTTGATCGGAACGATGATCGAACGGAACACCAGAAGCAGGATGATGAGCGACAGGATGACGATGATGACGATGTAAAGCGGGAACACCTCCGCGAGCTTCGCCGACATGTCGATATTGATGGCGGTAAACCCGGTTACGCCGATCGTCGCGCCGGCAGCCTGTGCAAGGCTCGAATCCGGGTCGCGCAAATCCTTCACGAGCTGCCGGGTCGCTTCATCCGTCGGCCCCGATTGCGGAATCAGGCTGAAGATGGCCATGTCGCCGGTCTTGTTGACGCCTACGGGGGTAACCAGCGTGACGTTCTCCAACTGCTGCAGACCCTGAACGAGTTGGCCCAACATTTCCGGCGTAACCGTGCCGGACGCGTCCTTGGGCTCGGCGACCAGCAGCAGCGGGCCGTTGAAGCCTTCGCCGAAGCCGGCGGCAATCGCGTCATAGCTCTGCCGTGCGGTGGTATCCAAATTCGCCGTCGCGCCGGCAGGAATGCCCATGTCCATCTTCATCGTCGGGATGGCCAATGCGCCCAGAATCACGATGATGCCGATCACGACGGGCCAGCGATACTTCACGACTCCGTTCGCCCAGCCGTTCGCGACTTTGTGCCGGGCTTGAGGAGCTGCGTGAGCGTTATTCCTCTCGCGTTCTTTGGCCGAGCAGATGCGTTCGCCCACAAGGCCGAGCAGCGCCGGCAGCAGGGTCAAGGCGATTAGCACGCAGATGAAGACGGTCGCTGCGGCAACGAGCGCCATCGTCGACAAAAATTGAATGCCGATGACGAGCATGCCGCACAGGGCGATGATGACCGTAAGCCCGGCGAAGAACACCGCGCTGCCGGCCGTGCCGACCGCCCTGCTCGCGGCTTCCCGCGCGCTCAGGCCTTGATCCAGAATCATGCGTCGCTGGCGGTTCACGATGAACAGCGAATAGTCGATACCGACGGCGAGGCCGATCATCAGGGCGAGCACAGGCGAGATGCTCGTCATCTCGACGAAGCTGGAAATCGCGAAAGCTCCGCCCACGCCGATGCCGACGCCGAGTAAGGCGATAAGGAGCGGAAGGCCTGCGGCGACGAGCGAACCGAGCGTCAGCAGCAGCACGATAGCGGCAACGACGAGTCCGACTACCTCGGTAGGACCGACCGGCAGCTCGAACGCCTTGAGCGAATCGCTCGGCAGTACCGTAATGCCGGTGTCTTGTCCTGCATTCATGACGGCGCTGACGACGGAATCCACGACCGATTGCGGCAGCGACATCTGCTGTACGGTGAACTGGAATTGGAACAGGGCGACGCTGCCGTCTGCCGCAATCATCGCGCCGGGTACCGGAACGCCGTCGGCCATCAAGGGGCCGTAAGGCGGCATTTGCGCCGGAGTTTGGGCGGATTGGCCGTCGGCCTGGCCTTGACCCTGACCGGCTCCGGAAGCATCTGCGCCCGCGGCGGCGGCCAGTTCGGCCGGATTAATCACATATTCCAGGCCGTAAACCTCGCCAATGGCTTTGGTGATCGCGCCGAGCCGCTCCGGCGTGTCCAGGCGCTCTCCCTTGGGCGCGGTAAACACAACGCTCGCTTGCCCGCCGGACGCCTCCGGAAGCTCGTTCGCCAGCTTATCCAGCACCTTCTGCGCTTCCGTGCCTTCGATTTTCATTTCCGAGCTGACCTGGACGCCGTTCGCGCCAAGCATGGCCCCGACGATCGCCAGAATCGCGATCCAGCTGACGAGGTAAGCCCATGGCTTGCCGTAGGCGCTCTTGCCTATTCGGTACAATAAAGTTGACATGCAGATGGTTTCTCCTTTGTCTGTAGGGTAAGATCAGGCGGTTCGGCTTAGAAGCCGTTGCGCAAGTAGCCGAACGTCATGTCCAGGTACTGCTCGAAGCTCGTCGCCCCGGGGTGATCGGCCTCGGATTGTCCCGGAAGCAGCACGTTCAGCGTCCCGTCGAACAAGGGCAGCATCGCTCCGTATACGGCGCCTGCGAGAAGATGCGTGTACCCTTCGGGATAACGATCACGGGCCCACTCTAGGATGGTCTCCTGAGCTGCCGTCTGAAGGTGGCGAAGAACGCTGAGAATATACGGCTCGAGCGTCGGATATCGCTTGGACAGCGACACCAGCTCGTGCATCTTGCGGAGATACTCCCCGGTAAGCTGCATCTTCATCAACCGGTACAGCATGTCGAGCGGGTGCGTCGATGCCGGCAGGCTCGCAAGCCATTGTTCGATCTCTTCGGCGCCTTTGAAGGTGACGATCCCCATCGCGACCGCTTCTTCCTTGCAGGAAAAATGGTTCGCGAACGTTCTTCTGGAGTAGCCGGCCTGCTGCACCACGTCCTCGACGACGAAGCCGTCCAGCCCCTGTTCAAGCGCAAGCTCGAATGCCGCATTGGCCAGCGCCTGGGCGGTCGCTTCCTTCTTCATATCGCGCAAGCTAGGTTTGTCTGTCATCGGTCAGCGCCTCGTGCGCGCACCTCTTTTCTGCAGATACGGAATCGGATTGGATAATACCACGTTAGCACAATTATTGCCCAATGTGCAACGTTGCACATTGGGCAATAATTTGGCGAATTCGTGACATTTGTCTCATCGATCGCTGCTCCGGCCCGGCTAAAGGCAGAACGTCGCGTACAACGGAACGGTCTTTCTGCCGTCCTCGAACCCGAAATTGCGGGTCGACAGCTTGACGGCATACTCCGGCCGATGGCTCTGCATGTAGAGCATAATTCCAATCGAGATGCTCACAAATCCGGGTCCGCCCATTGCGGATTCCAGACGACTTCCCACAAGTGGCCGTCCGGGTCCTGGAAGTAGCCGGCGTACCCGCCCCAGAACGTGTCGTGCGCCGGGACGGCAATGACCGCACCCGCTTGCCGGGCCTGTTCCAGCACTTCGTCCACTTCTGCCTTGCTGCCGACGTTGTGTCCGATCGACATCTCGGTAGCGCTGGGAGCGCCCAGCTTCATCTGCGCATCATGGGCCAGATCCCGGCGTTTCCACAAGGCGAGCTTGAGTCCATGCTGCAGGTCGAAGAAGGCGACCGCTCCATGCTCGAACTCTTGCCCGATAATGCCCTCCGTGGCCAGCCCGAGGCCGTCCCGATAGAACTGCACCGCCTTTTCGAGATCGTCCACGCCCAGCGTAACAACGGTAATCCGAGGTTTCATGTGCCATCATCCTTCCTATAAATGTTTAATGCGAGCGGATGCGTTCTTCCGCCGCCATCAACCTCCATTATCCATGAACCAGCAACTTTTTGCACCCGGCTACGTTCTATTGTAAAGCGATGGAAACGGGGGATTGTGATGCGAAATGCTGCACGGTTGTGGTTGATCATCGGTCTGGGTGCGGTGCTTGCGGTTGGCTTTTCCGGTTGCGAACGCGGACAAAAGGGGCAAGACGTGAATTGGACGCCGCTGCCTGTTGAATCCACTGCCAGCGCAGTACCCGCACCGCCTGCCGAAAGCAGCGAGACGCCGGCGGCGGGTTCGCCGCTCGCCGATTTGCCGCTGACTGCCGCATTGAACCGGACGGACAAGGGCTACACGCTGAACTTCGGGGAAGCGTACAATCCTTTCATTCAATTAACGCTGCACCTGAATAACCAAGATTATGTCGCCCACGTCATTCGAAGGACGGACGAGCAGGCGGATTGGACGCTATATCGTCAAGATTTGGCGGTCGTATACCCCGACAGCGGGGAAGTGCGCATCTATCCGCTGACGAATGCCTATATTACGGACATGTATTCCATAGATTCGCTGGGCTATGCCGGCGATTACAAGGACGATTTCCATCTGGTATTTCCGTTGGCAACAGGCGATGAGCCGGGCGAAGCGTCCACTTATCAGATCGTTTCGATGGATGTGCGGACAGGGGAACGGGAAGTGCTGTTCGATCGGCAGCCGGAAGCCGTGCAGTCTGATTTCTATAGCAATAGCTGGGTCGCATATAACGGCAATGGGGCGCGTTTTGCCGTAAACAGCAGTGAAGGCGGATTGTGGGTGTACGACTTGGAGAAGCAAACAGGCGGGAAACTGAATGGGGAGTTCCGCAATCCCTGGCCGATTTTTGCTCTATACCCTTCTCCGGAAGGCAATCTGTTCTGGTATGGGACGGAGGAGGCGTTACGCCTGTTTGATTTGGAAGGTAAGGAACTGGCATCTTTCTCGCGTACGGAAGGATATGATCAATACCCTCCAATCAAGTGGAGCGTCGACGGAGAATATGCGATCTACCCCTACACGTTCGAGCAGACAGATGACACGATCATTCATAATGAGGGCGAATGGTTTGAGACGGCTCCCCAGGGCATCCGCGTCTTCGACCGCTACGGCAAGGAAATCCGCGATTTGCGCGTTGCGAAAGGCTCGAAGCGGCATCTGGAAATCGCAGGCTGGTTTCCTGCCAACGGCTTGGCCGTTCTCCACGAATACGAACTGGACCGCCCGGAGGGTGCTGCGCCTCGGAAGGCCCGCTCCGTATACACGATGCTGGATGTGCAGACTGGCGTCAAAACCGCTTTGAAGCAAGTGCCGATTGAACAACTCAAGCGTACGTTTGCGATGAAAAATCTTGCTGTTCACCGATACCTGCAGCCCAGCGAAGTGATCCTTGTGGATCCGGACACGAAGCAGTTCTGGATCAGCGACCGTCCCGCTCAGCTATTCGATTACGAGGAGACAGAATACAAGTATTGGGTCGCAACGTCGGATTCTGCTCCAGAGACCGTGATTTATCGTTATTCGCTTGAGGCGCGCGAACTGATGAGCACTGCGATGGATCGCAATTTGTACGAGGTTGACATTCACGGAGACTGGCTGATCGACAGAGAAGGAGCCGTCGTCAACTATACGAACCTGGACAAATTAAATTTCGAATCGGTTAAATAATCAGTTGGCCTTCTCGTGGAAGGGGATAGCGTACGTAAGGCGTGTTTTGGCAAAATCCTGCGGAGCTTGTCGATCAATTAAATGTTTGCTATGATCGGGCAGTACTGTCTGCGAAGGTCGGTGCTGCGCGAGCAATAGCGGACAAAGAAACGCAACGGATGTTTGAACGTCGACAGGAGGATATATCTTGAAGGTATGCATAATTGGAGCGACGGGTCATACCGGCTATGTGCTAAGCGGTTTGCAGGGGCAAGGGGATGTAAGGCTGGCAGCCGTAGCGCCGGGTTCGCCGGGCGAAGACATGGACGGCTTATTGCGCAGCGCCGCTGCTGCCGGACACGCGCCGGAGGTGTTCGCTTCCTATACCGACATGCTTGATCGGGTGAGGCCCGAGATCGCGGCGGTGGCGTGCCATTTCAACGATCATGCCGCCGTGGCGGCGCAAGCTCTGAAGCGGGGCATTCACGTGTTCGGCGAAAAACCGCTGGCGACGACGCTGGAAGATCTGACGCGCGTGAGGAGCGCCCATGCGGAATCTGGCGCGCATCTGGCAGCCATGCTGGGCATTCGCTACACCGCTCCGTTCCTGACGGTCAAGCAGTTGATTCAGGAGGGAATCATCGGCGAGATCAGGCTGATGCAGGCGCAGAAATCTTACAAATTGGGCAATCGCAGCGAGCTGTACAGAAAGCGCGAAACGTTCGGCGGCACGATCCCGTGGGTGGGCAGCCACGCGATCGATTGGCTGCATTGGCTCAGCGGCGAGCGCTTCCTGTCGGTGTACGCGGCCCACTCGAAGAGGGGCAATCGCGGGCATGATGAGCTGGAAGCGACCGGATTGTGCCAGTTTACGCTTACGAATGAAGTGTTCGGCTCGGTCAGCATCGATTATTTGAGGCCTAATCAAGCGAAGGGACATGCCGACGACCGCATCAGAATCGTCGGGACGCAGGGGGTGCTGGAAGTGCGGGATCATCGCGTGCATGTAACCGACGAAGCAACAGGACGCGCATGGGAGGCGCCATTGCTTCCGGAGCGGGAAAGCTTCGCCGACTTTCTGCGGCAGGCGCGCGGCGAGGGGACGTGCCTGGTCACGGCCGAGGAATCGTTTCTGGTGACGGAAGCTTGTCTGAAAGCCCGCCAGTCGGCTGATGAAGGGTGCGTCGTCTCGTTCTGACGCGGTCTGGGGCGAATTTGCAGGCTGTAAGTTGCCCCAGCCCGGACATTCCCCCCAGCCGCAAGGCAGATCGGCTGAACATGGCGGGAGGAGAGGGTTTATCCGTGGTTGCCCGACTGCAGGTGCCGCAGCTTGTAAATTCTCGGCGTCATGCCGACAGTTTCCTTGAATTTTTTGATGAAATAGGTGGAGCTGTTGAAACCCACCCGCCTGGAGATTTCCTCTATGGTCAGCTTGTTTTGCAAAATCAACGTTTTGGACGCTTCGATCCGCATCATATTGACGTAATCTACGAAATTGACGCCGGTCTCGTCCTTGAACAGGCGGCTCAAATAGTTCGGATTCAAGATGACTTGGTCCGCGACAGCGTTCAGCGACAATTCCAATTCGAGATTCTCCTGAATATATTTCTTCACTTCCTCAATGACGGCTTGCGTTCGTCTGTCGGCATCATGCCGCAGCGAGCGTAACGTCTCCCCGACGACCCGGAGCAGCCAATGGTGGAATTGCCCGACATGCCGGATCGTTCTGAACTCCTCTCTCAGGCTTGCGTTCAATATATCGTTGGAGCTTCGATTCAGGCTCTTCAGGTACTGGTGATACAGCAGCACAAGCTCTGTCAGCTTCTGCTCGCAATGCTCGTACGAATAAAGTCCTGTGCGCATCTCATGGAACAGCGCCTGCAGCGTCCGGTCCACGTCGTCAAGTTGACCGGACTTTACGTGTTTTTCGAATTGCCGAAGATAACGCTCCGGAAGCTCCAGCGTGCTGTCATCGCGGCCTTCCAGCAAGCGGGGGGCAAGCACGCGGGTGTCCGGCATGAAGTAGCTGTATTGCAACTGGCGCTTGGCTGTCTTATAAGATTGATGCATCAGCAGAGCTTGGGCGGGCGCGCCGATCGATGCGGTCATTTCAGTCATGTAGCGATCGTGCGCATGATGCAGCACTTCTTCGGCAAACGCTTCCATTGTTTTCGACGGTTGATCCGAATTGACGATGGCAACGACCCTGTCGTCCGTATGGGGAATGGCCATGCACAGCCGACGGGAATTGGATTTGCTTTCAATGAATTCGATTACCTTGTACAGAATGAATTGATTCGTTTCCGTATCCAGATGCTCATCCGGTTTGGGCCGGATTTCAAACAGGATGCAAACATAATTTTCCCCAAGGGGAGTAAGGCCAAGCAAGGATAACCGATCCTGCAATTCTTTATCGCTCTTGATTGTCCGATGGATGAGACCGATCAGCAGTTGATTCTGAATCAGCGGCTTGTTATGCCGGATTGTCTCCTCCAGATCGCGAACCTTGATGGACAGGTGGCTGAATACATTGTTCAGATAAACGTACTCATTGCCCGTGTGAGCCGGCTGAGCCTTGGAGGGAGGGTCGAACAGCTGGCGTACCGTTTCCGTAATTTTCTTCAGCGGATGGTAGATGCTCCGCGTAAATAAATTGGATAAAATCAGACCGACGACGATCGCCAGCACGCAGAGCCACAATAATGTCCAAAAGACGGCATCCGATTTTCGGTAATAATCATCAATTCGCGTAATATCGACCAATTTCCAATTCAACCCGTTCAAAGAGGTGTAGGTGATCATATGCTTTTGGCCGTGCAGTTGAGCGATGCTATTCCCTCTGGGCTCGGCGGAATCGATCACTTCCCTGACGATGGAGTCGTACAAGGCCGGTTCGGGCAGGGGATGATTGGAAGTCAGGATGCCTTTATCCGATACGAGCAGCACCTTGCCCGCTTCCGAGCCGTCGGAGTCGCCGATCAGACGCTGAATCGCTTCCGTACGGATACGAAAGGCGATCGTGCCCAGAACGCCTTCGCTGGTCGGGAAGGACGGGTACGGACCAAGCAGCATAACGGCGCCCGTCCCGGATGGACTCCCCGCCTTGCCGTCCGGAGCTCCTTCGTGCAGCCAGGCAACACGAGACAGCGTATCCTTATAGGCCAGCCATGGAAAGGTAATCCACGCTTTGGAACCTTGCTGATCCAAATACTTGACGCCCGAGTCGGTCGACAGGACCATATCATGACGCGCAAAATAGATCTCGATGCTCAGCAAATAGTCTGCCTTTAGCGTAATGAGGCTTCGCGTGGATTGGTAGACGGCGCTAATCTGCGTGTTCATGTCGGCCGGCGTTGTTTCAAACAGATTTTTCATCTCCTGATGCTGAAATTCATTAAAGGCAAGCTCCGTATAAAATTGCTCCGCCTTCTGAAAGATCGTCTCCTCCGTAATATTGGCGATGTGCTCCAGTTTGGCCTGGTTGACCTTTGTAATTTCTTCGTTGAAATTCGTGGAGAAGTAGTAGTAGGAAAGCGAACCCAGAAGCAGGGCGGTGATCGTGATCAGCGCGATATAGGAGAAAATAAGCCGGTAATAGACGGCACTGAATTTCGGAGATATCCGCATGGCACACTCCCGCCCTCATAAGGTTGCTTCACATTATAGCATAACCTCCTCTTGCAACCGGATAGTTTGGGCATATCAAATTTATGACTTCATCGAACGATTGTTTCTTTATCCGCTTTTATCGATGATTGAACAATTGTGCGATTGCTTGCGCGGCGGAACATCGCTTAATATTCGGGTTAGTCGACAGCGGGCGTTTCCGTCCGGACATATCCGCAGGCGAAGGAGCCGGTAACATGAATTCACCAAGACGAAGCCATCCATTGGGGAACTACTGGAGGCATCGCAAGCTGATGCTGCTTTTCCTTCCGGGAGTTTTATATTATATCGTGTTTCATTACTCCCCTATGTACGGCGTCACCATTGCCTTCAAGGATTATCATATTTTGAAAGGCATTAACGGCAGTCCGTGGGCGGGGCTTGAACACTTCCGAATGTTGTTTGCGCTGAAGGGATTTTGGGATGTGTTCACCAACACGATTCTGATCAGCTTCTACAAGCTGGTGTTCGGATTTCCGGCGCCGATCCTGTTTGCCCTGCTGCTCAATGAATTAAGATCCATTCTCTTCAAAAGAGTCATTCAGACGGTATCCTATTTGCCGCATTTTATTTCATGGGTCATTCTGGCGGGTATTTTCATTCAATTTCTGTCTCCGTCCATCGGGCCCGTCAACATCGCGCTGAAGTCGCTTGGCTTCGAACCCGTCTATTTCCTGGCCGACTCGAACTGGTTCAGAACGATTCTGGTATCGACCGACATATGGAAGGACTTGGGCTGGGGGTCGATCATTTATTTGGCCGCTTTGGCCGGCGTTCATCCCGAACTGTATGAGGCGGCGAGAGTCGACGGGGCGAACCGTTTCGCGCAAGCGAAATATGTCACTTTGCCGGGACTCGTTCCGACCATTATCATTATGTTTATTTTCGCCGTCGGCAAGCTGATTACGGATGATTTCGACCAGGTGTTCAATTTATACAATGCCGCCGTTTACGATGTCGGGGACGTTATCAGCACGTATACGTACCGTTCCGGACTTGAGAATATGCAGTACAGCTTTGCAACCGCGGTGGGACTGTTCAAAAATATTATCGCATTCGTACTCGTTGTCGCCACGAATCAGATCGCCAGAAGATATAGCGACTATTCTTTATGGTAAGGAGGAGATGACTTGCGCAAGACATCCGTATCGGCGCTCCTGTTTGACGCAGGCAATCATGTATTTTTTATTCTGCTCGCTTGCACGACGTTGCTGCCTTTTGTGTATTTGTTTTCCTTATCGATCAGCTCTGCGGAGACTTCCTTCGCCACGATCCGCCTGCTTCCGACACATGCGACGTTCAGAAACTACGAGGTGGTGCTCCATAATCCGCTGATCGGCTACGGCTTCATCAATTCGATTGTGCGAACGGTTCTGGGGACGGCGTTGTCGGTTTTCGTTACCGTGATGACGGCTTACGCGCTATCGAGAAGCTACATGCCGCATCGCACATTCTGGCTCATATTCATTACCTTCACGATGTTTTTCTCGGGCGGACTGATTCCTAATTATTTGCTGGTGAAAAGTCTCGGTTTGTTCAACTCGGTCTGGGCATTGGTGCTTCCGAGCCTGGTCCAGACGTTCCAACTGATTATCGCCCGCAATTTTATCATGACGATACCGGAAGCGCTGGAGGAGTCGGCCAAAATCGATGGAGCGGGCGAATTTACCGTCTTGTTCCGCATCATTCTTCCTTTATCGCTGCCGATTATCGCGACATTATCCCTGTGGACCGCGGTAGGACATTGGAATGCCTGGTTTGATTCCCTGATCTATATTTCAGAGGCGAAAAAGCAGGTGATGATGGTCGTCATGCGAAATATCGTGCTGTCAGGCCAATTGCCGGATGTGTTCGACGCCTCGCCATCCACTGCCGTCGTGACGCCGGAAACCTTGAAGGCGGCAACCATTATGGTGACGACACTGCCGATTCTCGTTGTTTATCCCTTTGTGCAGAAATATTTTGTCAAGGGCATGCTGATCGGCTCCGTGAAGGGCTGATTGTTCAGGTATCTATGAGACTCGCCTCTCATTGATATATATTTCAACATTTGGAGGTAAGGGGATGCACAAAAAGAACGGTTCGAAAGCGCTGAGCGGGCTGCTCGTGGCGCTCGCGCTGATCCTCGTGGCGGTCGGTTGCACCAGCAAGACGGATAACGCTTCGTCGTCTCAGCCGCAGGCCAGTCAGCAGACGAATGCCGGCGACGAGCAGGCGGCCGAAGGGGCAACCGCGGCAGATCAGGACAAGTATGCGCCGATCGAGGGCAAGAAGTATGAGATCAGCTGGACGTATTACCAGTTGGCGCCGCTTGCCGACAACGCCATTATGAAGAAATATTTCGAAGATCTGTTCAATGTTTCGATTAACGTCATGAACGTGGACTACAACAGCTCCGAGCAAATCCTGAACCTGAAGGTGGCAGGCGGCGAAATCCCCGACAAATTGAATGTGATTTCGGATGCGCAAAAAATCAACTTCTTCAATCAAGGCGTCGCCGTCGGCATTCCGCTGGATGTGGTGAGAACGTATGCGCCCAATATGATGAGGGAACTGGAAGAAAATTTGCCGGCCGATATTCTGGATTCCTGCTGCATACGCGATGGGAACCTGATCGCGATCCCTCAGCTCGGCAAGCCGATGTTTCGCGATCCGATTGTATGGCGCGGCGATTGGCTGAAGAGCGTAGGCATAACGAAAGTACCGGAAACGCTCGAAGAATTTGAAGACGCAGTCTACAAATTTACGAAGAATGACCCGGACGGCAACAATCGCAACGACACCTACGGGCTTTCAAAGTCAGGGTTCTCTGCCGTATTCGGCGCTTTCGGGATTCCGTGGGACTTCCAGGTTACCACCAATTGGATTGTGAAAGATAATCAGTTGGTCTATGCCCAAATCCAACCGGAGGCGAAGGAAGCGCTGGCGCTTCTTGGCAAATGGTATAAGGACGGCGTCATCGACCCTGAATTTATTACAGGCGAAAACACGGGCGGCTACTGGGCGCTGTCGCATGCGTTCATCAATAACCGCATCGGCTTCACCAGCCACGGACAAACGTACCACTGGTCGCCGAGAATGACGAAATCGGCGGATGCCGTTCCGGGACAGGATATCGCCGAGATGGAAAAATTGAATCCGGAAGGAGCTGCATCCATCGTTCATGGCGACGCGCCGATCGGTCCGTCGGGCGTAAGAGGCGTATTCTCGAATCCGCTGGTGACACAAGGCGGCAACATGTTCGGCAAAGGGCTGGCGGATGAGCCGGACAAAGCGGGCAAGCTGCTGCAAATGCTGGATTATCCGTATCAAAGTCTGGATAATATGAACACGGCGCTGAACGGCATCAAGGATGAAATGTGGGCGTATCAGGAAGTGGAGACGATCTTCGGCAATACGGAGAAGACGGCCGTCCCGATCGGTCAGTACGTGGAATGGAAAGGGACGGACAAATTGAACACGAACTTCGCGCATACGGCCATGATCCCGTTCACCGTGACGGACAAGGACTCGGCGACGTACCAATGGCATGCGCAAATCAAGGGCGACCAATTTCACTTGGCCAACGAACTGCTGGCTCCGCTGCCCTCCGAAGCAAAATTCAAGGCCGAGCTCAGCAAAATTCAGGAACAGGCGTATATTTCGATCATTACCGGCGAGAAGCCGGTCGCATACTTCGATGAATTCGTGAAGCAGTGGCGGGCTGCCGGCGGCGCCGAACTGGAAAAAGAAGCGGCGGAATGGTACGCGAGCACCAGATAGCAGTATTGGCGATCTGCCGGTCATCGACCGGCAGATCGTTTACCGTAAATGACAAGCTGCGACAGAGAGGGAGACACGGCGGCGAATCGAAAGCAACGATTGGCCGTTCTGAAAGGTGAGCTTATATGGACAGGTTGAACAAGGATGCGCCGGACGGTTTGTCGCGCGAAGAAGCGCAGTCCATCGCAAGTGAAATGCGGCCTTCGATGGAGGTTCGCGCGTATTTGAAGAAAGCCGTGAGCGAATTGAACCGGGGCGGGAGCGACATCGCGAGCGCGATGCTGCGCGTGAAGCTGGTTGCCGATGCTTATCACTCCGACAGAAACAACGAAGTTCCGTTCGTGCCGACGAATAATGCGCATGTCAGCGCATCGGTCCGGCAGACGATGACGACCTGTTTCTTCTCGCAGGCGTTGTTCTTCGAGGCGTTCGGGCGGCTGAGCAAGCTGGGTGAGGTCGACAACCGGTTGCGCGAGGCGGTCCGGGAGATCGCGGTCGACATCCTGAAGCCGGCCGAGCGGGACGCCAACAATCGCTCGTTTTTGTACGGGCTGGGACATGCGTGGGCGTCGATCAGCTTCGCCGAGGCGCCGGAAGCGCGCATATGGCGCGCATACGCGGAAGCGGTCTGGTACGACTTCTACGGCCCGGGCGATTGCTACGAGCCCGGCTACGTCGCCCACAATATCGCGCAGGCGATCGAGCTCGGGTTGCTGTTGGGCAAGAACGAGGAACTGCGCAGCGACAAGCTTCGCCGCAGCTTCCGCCGGTATCGGGACCAGATCAGCCCGACCGGACTCGCCATTCAGCCCGGCGACGGCGGGTACCAGAACGATTATGTCGAGGCTTTGACGCTGATGGCCAAGGTTACCCGCGACGGAACGTTCCTGTCGGCTGCCCGCCGGGCGTTCGCGGCGGGCAGCTATACGCGATACGGAAGATACGAGGGCAACGGCTTGTGCAGCGGAGCCCGCATCGACGAGCGGGCGCTGCCGGAAGCGCTGGAGAAGCGATTCGCGGAATTGGCCGGGCTGGGCATCGAAGCGGTTGAGCCGGAAGTCGGCTCGCATATCCAGTCGCTTTACCCAGGCACGTACCGGATCCCGGACCGGCTGATTATGCAGGACAATCGGGCGTCGGCGAAGCCTTATGCGGCTTTCTGCCTGAACGACCGGATGGAAACGCTGCATCACGCCCATGAGGACAATCGCGGCGAGCTCTACCATTATGAAGCGGACGGCGTCATGTATTTGAGCCGGGTCGGCTGGCACAAGTGGGCGGGGCAAACGAATACGTTCATCGCGGCGGACGCGTCGTCGGAGTTTCCTTACGGCTACACCAAAGGCTTGTTGCGCAATCATTGGTACAAGGGCTCGGCCAACCTGCGGCTGCTGCGGGACTTCTTCGAGTCCGACCGCTACCGCCGAACGGCTGAAGTCAACGCCGCGTTCGCACATGCCGGCCTGCAAGGCGATCTTGTGCCGCGCCCTCATTTTTTTACCGATCAGAACAGTCCGTACGGGGTGTTCCTGTCTAACCCGGAGGCGATGGCCGGACAATGCGACTCGGTAACCATCGACTCGGTGACGCTGTCCTTTCACTGCTTCCCGGGCAAGGACAAGGAAGCGGCCGCATTCCCGGCAGCCGCGACCTGGACCCGCGATTCGCGGGAGGTAGCGCCTTGTGACGGTCCGATAGAGCTGCTGGTCGAAGATATCCATGTGGCCGGCACGAAGGGCAAGGAGCGTCTGGTCGAGATCGACGCTTGCCTGGATGCGATCCGGGTGGACTATTACGAAGCGGGGAAACCAGGGACAGCGCTCGTCAGGCGCCAACTGACCGAGTCGGAGAAGCGGGAAATCCTCGCGCTGGCCGTGGACGAAGAAACCGGGCGGCGCGCGCTGCGCGTGAAGGCCAGGCCGGGAAGGACGGATGTGCATTTCCCCGGCATTCACAAGCGGGTCAATCTCGATAAGGAATACCAGCGAATCGGATTTTCCTACAAGTATTTGACGGACGCGCGAGCTTTTCTGCGCACCCCGATCAAGGTGCTGGTCAACGAGGTGACCTGCAGAAGCCTGCATGTCGATCACCAGCAGGGCGGCAAGCTGGCAGGCGCAAATGTCGAAGCGGCGAACAATGACCAATACGGTGAAATGCGCTACGAAGGCGTATATACGCATGACTCTCACTGGTCCCGGCGCAGTATATTGACGGAAGAAGGCTATCTGCTTGTCGTCGATACGTTCTGGCCGGGAGAGGAAGCGGACGGTATGGCCGCCGGCCCCGTCTGGCAGACATCGATGCCAATCCGGCAAGGCTTGCACTGGTACGACAGCGTGGCGGATGCACATTTGCAAAAAAATTTGCTTGTCTATTATCACCCGCAGCCCGGTCACGAATACGGCGTGCAGTGGCAACCGAAGCTGTGGAATACGCAGGAGTACGCCGTATATGATAAAGCCATCCTGGAGGCGGGCCGCGCGGAAGTTTACGTATCGGTCCTCATTCCGCACGACGGAGCCATCGACGGGCAGATGATCAGCGGCAAAGCGCACGCCCACGGACGCATCGTCAGCCCGGGAGAAGAAACGAGCGGCATCCATGTTGCGATCGGCGAGAATCGGGAAGTGAGCATTCTGTTGCAGCCGACGGATCAATGGCGCGTTCGCCGGATGGAAGTCCGCTTCGACGCTGATGATCGATGGCGCGTCGTCCGACATCCCGTCTCTTCTGCTTCGCGATGAGCGAAGTCCGGAAATCGATCAAAAGCATTGCAAAATGACGGATACGCGGAGAGCAGCCGGCATGAAACGAATTCGTATCGCCGTGGTGGGTTTAAACTTCGGAGCCTGGATGATCGAACATGAGCTGTTGTCCAGCTCCGCCCACGGTGAGCGTGCGGAAGACCCGGCATATGCCGATCATATCGTCAGCGGAATTCACGTGATTGAAATGATGAGGCGGCAAGGAGAAAAAAGCTGTTGACCTTCACGTTGCGTCAAGGTGTACGATGAATGCGTCGGGAGGGATCGAACATGGAATATACCGTGCAAAAGCTCGGTCTACTGGCGGGTGTCAGCACCCGGACGCTCCGGTACTACGATGAGATTGGGCTTCTCAAGCCGGCGAGAATCAATTCATCGGGGTATCGCATTTATGGCCGGCAAGAAGTAGACCGGCTGCAGCAGATCTTGTTCTACCGCGAGCTGGGTGTGGGCCTCGAGGAGATCAAGGAGCTGGTCGCAGCCAGCACGTTCGATGCCGACCGCGCATTAAAGGAGCATCATGTGAAGCTCCTGGAGAAGCGAGAACAGTTGGATGCGCTGATTGCCACGGTCGAGTTGACATTGGCGCATCGGAAGGGGATTAAGACGATGAGCGACAAGCAAAAATTCGAAGGCTTCAAGCAGAAGCTGATTGACGACAACGAGAAGCAGTACGGCGAAGAAATCCGTGCCAAGTATGGAGAGGAACAAGTTGAGCGATCCAACCGGAAGGTCAAAAACATGACCGAGCAGGAGCATGCCGAGCTCGAACAGCTCGCTGCCGACATCCACACGATGCTGGCCGCGGCATTCGCGGCGGGCGACCCCGCGGGCGAGCTGGCACAGAAAGCTGCCGACATGCACCGCAGATGGCTGACGTTCTACTGGGACAGCTACAGCCCCGAGGCGCACGCGGGCGTTGCCCAGATGTACGTGGACGACCCCAGATTCACCGCCTACTACGACAAGGATCAGTCAGGCACGGCGGCGTTCTTGCGCGACGCGGTCAACGTGTACACGCAGCAATCCAAGTAATAAGATTGAGGGTCAGAACAGGTCAGTACAGCCCCCTTTTTTAGCGGGCAGCGGCGGTCGGCGAGGCAAATAGGCGCCGAGGTCGTCAATTTGCTCCACCGACCGCCATTTCACTTAAAGGAACGTCGGGGTGATCTTCCCTGTTGGTTTTTCTTAAACTATCAGAAAGTATAACATTGAGGGACAAAGCAGCTGTGGCGGGCGGCGGTCGGCCGGGAGGAATAGTCGCTGTCGTCGCCAAATGGGTGGATGCGGCGGTCGGTCGAGTGAAATAGTCGCTGTCGTCGCCAAATGGGCGGATGCGGCGGTGGGCCGGGGAAAATAGTCGCTCTCGTCGCCAAATGTGCGGATGCGGCGGTCGGTCGGGGGAAATAGTCGATGTGGTCGCCAAATGTGCGGATGCGGCGGTCGGTCGGGAGAAATAGGCGATGAGGTCGCCAAATGTGCGGATGCGGCGGTCGGTCGGGAGAAATAGGCGATGTCGTCGCCAAAAGGGCGGATGGGGCGGTCGGTCGGGAGAAATAGGCGATGTGATCGCCAAATGGTCGGATGCGGCGGTCGGTCGGGAGAAATAGGCGATGAGGTCGCCAAATGT